>BNJT01002652.1_pt1 | contig 139385 bp, 177 predicted proteins | sample 8540491 | NCBI WGS metagenome assembly BNJT01 (sample SAMD00202455, study PRJDB9452) | human saliva metagenome | host: Homo sapiens | reverse complement strand
ATAGTTACGTATTGCTCGGATGTGGCAGAGTTCCTTGTTGTGCAACTCCTAAAGAGAACACCACTATAAGCATTAAATATTCATCCACATATTCATCGAAGTATTTCTATCAGACTACTTAGTTCAATTGTGCGGAGAATGATGGCGTTTTACTGATGCTTCACGTGCTGCCGAAAAGAGTGCGATATGCGATCATTTTGCAATGACAGAATGTTTTCTCAACGTTTATTTCGACAGTTAAGAATCTCTCCTTAGTACAGTACTTAACACCAAAGCCGTCTCAATCCAATTAGAGTCACTGCATATGGAGTTAAAAGTGCGGTCATTAATGATCAGGATTTATTGTACAAAGCGGAGTTTATACTTGGCTAGTTTACAGCTCAGAGTGCCAGAAGAGTTATTACGTAAGCAGTTTGTACAGCAATCAAAATTACAAACGCCGATAAAGATTCGTCAGTTGGTTGAGTGTGCAGTTGCTCGGGAGTCAGATGCGTCCATCAACAACAGCTCCACGCCAATTACCATATCATCATGGGTTATAACTTTATTTTTCATTTAGACACTAATGGTGATGAATGGCGAGAGGTGCAAAAGCCATGCTATTGCTTTTCATGTGTCAGGTGAATTCCAGAGCTAGATATGCAATTATGGGCTATAAGAGGTTAAGGATTATGACTGATTTGACTGATAGAACAAATATAGGAGATCTGTGTGATGTCTCCTCTTATAATCTCGCATGTACGAGGCTATAATTAATCCAATGGTTGATGCAGCAACACGCTCATAGGGAATGGTAGTTAGATTAAAAGATGTTACAGATCAGATATGCCTCACATGCTATATGGTCAGGTTGTTCAGATATTCAATCATTAGAGCAGCTTTTACGAGACATCATTATGAGCCTGGTATGATAGTGTCAGCCGTTATGTTGCTATGTACCTTTTATTGATGAAATAGCCTTTGGGACATGGTTGGGGAGCTAAAGAGTAGTTGGTTTTCAGAAAATCACTGTTAACTTATACTTTCCATAATGAAACTTGCGGTGAAAAAGTTTATATTTTGTTAGATAAGTTAATGGCGAATCCCAAACGCTACTTTAGATCTTTCTTGAATTTATATATGTTTGTTTTTGTCTTGGCTTTCAGGGGGCGGTATAAGGTAACTCGCTCAACATATGGAAGAGTTTTGAGAGTATTTTTCGTAAATTGCATGATGTTATTCTTGAATTCATCAGAGAAAAGAGTTGAAAACATTATTTGTTATCAAGAAAGATGAAGAAAAACATACTTATAAGTTACTCAAATAAAATCACCTTTAAGAAAAATATTTGGTATTGGCGTAGTTGTTTTATATATTATTTATTGCATTTATTTAATCAATGACAAGCCAGACTCAAAACTATTATAGAACAATTAAATAATTTATTACATTAAGAGAAGATGACGATTATGATCCGAGTTGAATTACCAGTATTGTAGTGGTAAATTAAATTCGTACCAAACATACATTAGCTTAGCAGCATCGTTGTATGAATGAACAATTTGCATGAAATTACCGTATCCTCAATTTTGTTTAGTTTTCTTAGAGACTCCACTCATGTGATATTCAGTGATTTTATCTCAATCTAATATTGATATCTGAAGAACTAAAAGGGTTATCACAGAGATGCTAGTTCAAAATACTCAGCTTCAAGTTCAACAAAAGCTATCCAAGTTTTTCTCTCTGTTAGTTGAACTTACAAGATAGTTGAGTTGGTTACGTCAACTGAATTTTGCGCAAAATTCAAGTTTACGTAGTGGTATTATTTTGTATGTTTTACTTGCCTCTCTACATCGTGTTATATTCCACCAAGCAGCTAAAGATGTTGGTGGCGATTAATCGTGAAGTATTGAAAACAAGACTTTTAACTCAAAATTGTTGCCACTTCTTCAGAAACTGAATCAAGAGAAACTAGTTCAGCGAGTTTGTCAAACAGCGAGCGGAAGGCTTTATTAAGTGAAATAGTATGCTCAGAATATGACTGAACTCGCTCGGATAATAATGTTGGATCCTGTTTTGTGTCAGAGATAAAAGAAATTAATTTGATGATTGATATTCGTGTCGTCGTCGTAAAAATAATCCGCTATTGTAGTTGGCGAGGTCAGTAGGTAGCGCACCAATTGAAGGTTTAGCTTTGCGTATTGTCTCTGGTAATGTACCTGAAAAATTACTGACACGGATGAATGACGCTAGATTTAGGTGCACTACAAGCAGAGCTGCAGTTAAAAGGAGAATTTGAGAAACGTTTTAAAGGAATTATGAATGAGGTTCTTCATCCTCAAAGCCAATTATCCTTTTCATTGATGAAGTCACACTCTAATTGGTGCAGGGATAATCAGCAAGGTGGATTAGATGTATCTAACTTTACTAAAACCAGCTCTTGCAAGAGGAGAACTGAGAACCATTGCAGCAACAACTTGGACTGAATATAAGAAGTATTTTTGAAAGAGATGCTGCATTATCTAGACGTTTTCAATTGGTTAAATTATCAGAGCCTACAGTTGAAGTTAGAAGCAATAGTGATTATGGAGGGATTAAGGAATGTCTATGAACAGTCCTCATCAAATTTTAATTGAAGAAGATGCTTTGATTTCTGTAGCGAAGTTAAGTGAACGCTATTTAAGTGGTAGACAATTACCTGATAAGGCTATTGATGTTTTAGATACAGCCTGTGCACGTGTTGCAATAAATTTGACATCACCCCGAAAGTAGTTGCTGAATTAGAGAATGAGCAACATCAACTTAGTATGGAAATTGAACTGCTTAAAAAGAGAGTTAAAATTAGGCTTGAGTAAGTGATCAGTTTCTGTTTATCTGAGTTAGAAAAATTGCCTTAATGAGAATAATACTAAATTAGAGAACATTCGGAATAGTTGACAGACTCAGCAGTCTCTTGTTAAAGAGATTATTGAGTTACGCTCAAAGTTATTAGAAGAACAAGATAACCTCAGAATCGATTAATGCTCATTTAACTGATAGTGTGAGAGTATACCTCCCTGAAACTGCGAAATTTATGTTATTCTAGTGAGGAAGAAAGTAATACTCAAAATGAAATAACAGAAAATTAAAAGTATTAACCCAAGAATTAGACAAATTACAGAAAGCTGACATCCTGGTTTCACCCTCATGTAACACAAAAACAGATTGCCTCGTGATTGCTGAGTGGACAGGTGTTCACACTTTGATCGGTTATCTCAAAATGAACTGAATGTTATTACTGACTTGCCATCATATTTGTCAGAAGGAAATTAAAGGCTCAGGATCTCAGCAATTAAAACATTTACATCGCCATTTATTAACTGCTAGGGCTGATTTGCGTCGGGTAGGAAGACCTTTAGGTGCATTTTTGTTTGTTGGACCAAGTGGTGTTGGAAAAACAGAGACTGTATTACAAATTGCGGATTTACTTTTGAGGTAAAGCAATACTTAACTACTATTAATATGTCTGAGTTTCAAGAAAAACATACAGTGTCTCGTCTTATTGGCTCTCCGCCAGGTTATGTTGATTTGGTGAAGGTGGAGTATTAACAGAAGCTATTCGTCGTAAACCATATTCAGTAGTGCTTTTAGATGAAGTTGAAAAAAGCCCATCCTGATGTATTGAATTTATTTTATCAAGCTTTTTGATAAAGGTGGAGCTTGCTGATGGGGAAGGACGGATTATTGATTGTAAAAATATAGTCTTCTTTTAACTTCTAATTTAGGTTACCAGACTATAGTTAGAAATGCGGACAACCCAGAAAAATATCGTTGCTGAGTTATACCAAGAATTGGCAGACTTTTTTAAGCCTGCACTACTGGCTAGAATGGAGGTTATTCCTTATTTACCATTATCAAAAGATATATTAAGGGTTATTATTGACGGCAAGCTTCATAAATTGTCTACCCTGCTAGAACAGCGTTTTAATGCCTCAGTTACGATTGAAGATGAGGTTAAAGAAGAAATTCTACGTCGAGCAAGTCGCTCAGAAAATGGAGCTCGTATTTTAGAATCGGTTATCGATGGACAGATGTTACCTCGGTATCTTTTATTGTTATTACAACAAATAGCAGCCAATGAAACAATTAGATAATATATATTTTTGGAATAAAAGATAATAATTTTATTGCCAAAGTAGGAGATAAGGAATGCGATTTAGTTTAGTTTTATCTCTAAGAAAATTCTATTCTTTTGTGGAATAGGTATCGCCCTCAGTTCTTTTGGTTCATTAGTATACGCCAATACTCCTCCTCTTTAAATGAGACTGTTCTAAAAGGTTATGGAGCAATGCCGCCAAGAAAAATCTCCTTTGGAACGTTTGGATTGTTATGATCGTGCTTTGGGAGAGAATGTATCCGTGAACAAGATAAAACGATGGGTGGTGTTGCTTGGAATAGAGCAATGGAACAAGAAAAATACAAGAACAAATAACTCTGTCTCATTATTAACAAAAACGTATAATTCAGATGAAAGTAATAATCCAACTAATTATTATCTACGCCTGCACTAGGACATAAAAATCCTAGACCAGTCTTAATGTTTAGCTGTATTGACAATATTACTAGATTGCAGATAGCTTTACTTTAATCCTTCTGATAAACGTGATACACCTTGTCGATGTTTCTACAGATAAAGTTAAATTTGAAACACGTTGGTTCTTTTCATGAAATGGTTTCTTATTAGAAGTGAGTCGAGGATTGAGGGTATTAGTGAAATACAGCGTTTATTTAAGTCAAATGTTTTTAAAAATTAAATCAAGTTCTCAGAATATCAATGGATTAACATTTAATATTCAAAATTTAGAACAGGAAATTAAATCACTTCGAACAGCGTGTCACTGGTAAATTATGGACTTATTAACAGATAATCCTTGGCGGGTAGCAATTTAAAGCCAATAGAAAAGATTTTGATATCTGATGAGGATCCTATTTGGATTGAGCTTGATGGCGAAATGGGTAAATTAGGCTCGCTTGAACATGAATCTTTGAATATATCTCAAGCACAGCAAAAAGGCGCTAACATTACTATCACTAAAGTAAAGATTTGAGGATTATGGCCCATCTCTTAAAAGACTTTGCAACATTCTGGAAAAGTTACAGAGTTGTTACTTGGTTTAGCGTTATTATCGGATTATGTTGAAGCATTTTTGGAAAGACGCTCCTCCTAAGCAAAGTCTAAAAAGATACGATTGAGCCAGCAAATTCTGGAAGGCTTTGAAAATATGGGCACCAAATTTAATCAGTCCGCTTCTCGACTTGAAAAAGGATGAGGCTCGAGTCCAGTTAGTACGCCTAAAAGAAAAATTGGATGATCAAAATTATTAGCTGATGTTGAATTTTGCTAGCACGTTATACTTTTCGTTGATATTTCTGATGATAAAACCACAGAGAAAAATATTGAACAAGGTCTACAAACTGTAGTAGTCAATATAATTTCAGAGCCTCCTAAGCCAACTCTTAGTCAACCAATGATTATTGAGCCTATTGAAATAGATCAGAGCAATGAAAAAGCTTTGGCGTAATACTAGTTAAAAGTTGCAGATTATTTGATTGATATGATGTATCTAGAAGCCATTGGTTATCAATTGAGAAGGTATGCTAATTTGAACAATATAACTTCCGCACCATTGGCAGAGAACAATAAAAACCCAGTTAGCGGCTGCATTCCCAGCTGATCGAGTGGCAGAATATAAAGCAGCATTAGATAATGCTGAGATTGGTTTGTGGAAAGAAGTAGAATATAGTCTTGTATTTGGCGCCATTTTGGTTTGAAGGGCATTATTTGTCAGCAGAGATTGCTAGTCGACTTGGATATAATAAGGTTGCAACGGCAATTAAAGAGTGTCTTCATAATCTTTCTTGAGCAGTTACCTGTTCTTAGGAATTAACATTTAGTGATAATACACCTATTTTTATCACAGAATTGTCAGCAATGGTTGTTGCAAAACTGGCCCTAATAGTCAATTCTGGAAATGATGCTAATAACCTGAATCATCATATTGATGCTTATTATGAGAATGAAGGGTTAGAAAAACTCTTCAGTTAATTGATGAACAAAAACTATTTAGATATGAGAGATAAAGTTTATGCACATCTCAAAAGCATTAGTTGTTGAGCAATCAGGTTTACATAGCCTTGCAAAAACAACACTATGCAATCTACAAAGTGCCTTAGAATCAGTCTCAGTTAAAAGATTGAGAGCCCATCCCTATTCTCTCTTTTAGTAAAAAGAACAAGAATGAAATTTCGTATAAAGAAGGTATTAGTAATGAGATTACCATCATTTTTCAAACATTTGAGACCATTATTAACTCAAGTTTAAAATTATCTGGTCCAATTTTAATGATTATACTTTGGATTGCGACGATGATTTGGGTTTGCTGGCAAGGTGAAACCTACACTGTTAATGGGTATAAACTCATTAGCTACAGTGACTAACCGTTGGTTATTTACTGCAGTCCTTATTATTATTGGGATTACTTGGATTACTTGGAAGATTAGTCAGCGATTAAAAGCAACTGGAAAAACGTCAACAGGAAGACAAAAAGAACTTTAATAGCCCTATTAAAGAAAATATAGATGCTCAACGTCATTACTTAGCATCGTTGGTTGTTAAAACTGCAACGTTATTTAGATACAACAAAATATCATCACGCGTTACCTTGGTATTTATTATTAGGCTTACCAAATAGTGGTAAATCTTCTTTATTAAGAGAAAATGGTGGTTTTCTGAACTATATAAAGATGATGACGATGAATCTGACAAATAGAGTCGAATTTTCTATTTTTAATAATGAGAGCCGTTGTAATTATGCCAAGTGGTAATTTGAGTATTACAGAATATCGAGATTGAGGTAAAACCACGTTTATATACAAAGCTTTGGAAGAATCTTTTTAGATTGGATTGCTGAACAACGCGGACGCCAACCATTAAATGGTGGTTCTTTGCGTTGATATATACCAGTTAGTTAACACTTTAATAAAGAAGCGCAGATTTATATCTTTCTACATTACAACAGCGTTTAAGAGATGTGCTGATGTTGTCAGTGCCGATTTGCCATATATGTTGTCTTAACAAAAACTAGACTCGTTTGTACGGTTTTTCAAACAATGTACCGCAAAGTTGACAAAAGAGCAAATGGAAAGTGTTCTTGGAACTACATTTTTCTGGTAAAGGGTGATCTTTGGACTCAAGAACTCAGGCGTTTTGGCAAACATGGTGTCAGCAAATGAATGATGCTATGCCGGACATGATGCTAAATGATGTTATGCCCTGAGCAACGTAGCCAGATTTTTCAGTTTTTATTCGACAAATTAGTGGGCGCTTATGAGGATGTTGCGGCATTCTTAGCTGACTTGTTAAATACCGGAAGCAAGTCAATGGTTTTCTTCAAAGGGTATATCTCACTTCTGCATTGCAGAATGGCAAAAATTGATAATTTATTTTACTCAATCTGCTTCAGAGCAATACCACTTGAGTCATCAGACATATCCAACATGGGCTGTAAAAGTATCACAAACTTATTTTTGTAGTAAATTATTTGAAAATACATTGTTTGCTTATCCAAACTTAGCAAGGGAAAGTTCTGTTTGGAATATGGCTTATAAAAATCAAATAAAGGCATTTTCTATCGTGGGAGGAGTTCTTTGCTCTTGGATTACTGCTGGGATGGAATCATTATTACAAGAAAAACTCATAATGCGGGAGAGCTCATTTTAGAGCAAGTTAAAAACTTTTAAAAGTATACCTCTGCCACAAGGCACTGAGCCATTATGGTAATAAACAGCTACCACTATTAAATCCGATGCGAGATGCTACATTTGCCTCATGGTGATGAATCAGACTCTTCAACTATCTTTACGGATATAGGTTATATCAAGGTCATAATATGGGGCCGTATGCTCGTTCTGCATATTTAAAGATTATTGCAGTTGCGCTACTTACCGGCAATTATGACTGGATTGCACATAAATTAGACACTTCACCTCCCTAATAGTGATGAAAAATTAGAAACTCTTGCGTTATGCGCATGTTAGACGATAAGAGTGGGCGAGTGGATCAGGTAGTTGAAGATTATGTGCAAAAATATTGGAGCGAAGCTTTCAGGGCAAAATCAACTTCAAGCTAATTTGCTTTTCTCATTTGGACTATGCATTAAAATATACTGATTGGTATGCCGGTAGACAAAAGGGTGACGAAGAATTAATAAAAGCATTTGAGCCTTTTGATCTCTCTATTCGTGATGCGCAAAAAGAGTTGAGTAATTTGTCTCTTTACGACAGGGTGTATCAGATTTTAAAAACCACGGCGAAGAAGGTTTTTCAACGGATTTAAATATTAGAGAAGAAGTTGGGGTCGGGTTCGATGGCTTATTTAAGCCGGAAGATGAGAGCTCTTGTATATATGCCACGTTTCTTTTTACTAACTGATGGCTTAATGAATTATTTCCTTAAACGTGATTCTCAGCTGGTTGATTTAACAGCAATTGATAGTTGGGTGTTAAATTTAACGAAGAACATTGAGTATAGTGATGCTGATCGTAGGAAATTAGTTCTCGAATTACCGAGCAATATATCTCAGACTATGTTTCTACATGGAATGATGCGGTAAACAACTCTAGAAATCAAAAATTTTGACACAATTAGTGATGCAGTGTCTGCTATTGAGAAAGTGACGGGTAATGCTCAAACCATCCGCAGGCAATTGGTACGGTAGTGAGTAACACAAGTTCACCTGCAGTGCCAAAAGATCTGGAGGGAGAAAAGACTTAGATGCTGCATTAAGTTCTTCCGAGTATTTGTTGAAAGATGCGATTTCTCGTAATTTCTTAAATGAAAATCCATCTTAACCCAAGAAGAAAGGGTAGTCGAGATACATTGTTACAACGAATTTATCCACAGTTTTTCTAACTTGCACCGTTATCTGCTTGCAATACAAAAATTCTTTGGATCAGGGTAAAAGCCGCATTAAAAGCGGTTCAATTAAGGGTAGAGCAACAATCTACAGACCCGATTTTTAGAGTTACAGCAAACAGCTAAAAGGCCTTCCTCAACCACTAGTCGTTGGACTGAGCAGATTGCTCAGAATGCTTGGAAAGTAGTACTAAAAATCTGCTATTCAGGCGTTAGAAGTGGAGTGGAATGAAAAAAGTGATAAAACCTTACCAGTGATGACTATTGCCGATCGTTATCCATTTAACCCAAGTTCTCCACAAGAAGTGGCTATTAGTGATTTTGATCGTTTCTTTGCACCAAATGGTATTTTGGATAGTTTCTATAGCAAATATCTTAATGCCTTTATTGAAAGTGGCTTAACGGATGCAGAAAACGGTGAAACGCCATTGATTCGAAGAAGATGTTACGACAATTAGAAATGGCCCAAAAGATTAAAGAAACGTTCTTTAGTGGTGAAAATGGATTAGGGTACACAGTATATCGTTGAGCCATTGAGCTTATCGGCGAACAAACGACGCAGTGTATTGAATTTAGATGGACAGATTATCGATTTCACTCATGGTAACAAACGTCGAGTAAATGTGGTATGGCCAAATTCAATGAATATCGCGGTTGAAAGTAAGTTAACGCTAGTGCCGAATACAGCAAATACCTCACCACGGAGTATTGCTTATCGTGGACCATGGGCTCAAATTAGTTGTTTAGTTCCGGTACGATAGTGGGTGAGCGAGAAGGGTTCCTTCGATATTCGTTACGATGTAGATGGTGGTTATGCGACATACCGCATTTATGCAGATGCTTCAAATAATCCATTCTCACCGGAAAATCTTTAGTGAGTTTAACTTAACTGAAACATTATATTAGATAACTAAAGCCAAGCTGAGGGAATCTAATGGGCGATACCCCTCAGCTGTTTTTAAGATAAAGTGCGGTGGTTTTCGGTTGTTTTTCAGATGAATGTGCCATCCGCATTGAAATCAGCATTTAATGATTAAAAATGAGGGCATTTAGATGGCGAAGAGTATTAAACCGGATAGCTTAGTTAAAGCGGTAGATAGTGTATCTTCGGTAGGAGATAAAGTCGATTTGATTTCCTCTCTTTCAAGTAATCAGAAATTAGCAGAAAAGGCAGCTAAGCTGAAAGACGGCATTTCACTGCAATCCTCTGGAGAGCGGAAAAGAGGTGATTCACCGGGTTCAACAATGGGGCAAAAATCCGCTTGCTCAAACATTAACCGGTAATGGTTCGCCTACCTCCTCCGCCACCACGCTTGTCTCAAGCACCCAGTCTACATCATCCATTCAATCTGCCTTATCTTCTCTATTAGGTAGCTCGCCAAGCGGGTTACAGTTTACCCTTCAAAGCAGGCGGTCTACCGGCCGAGACGTTCTCGGTTATCAGTTTTGATGCCAAATCCCGTTACAGCGAATTATATTGCATCGAACTTGCAGTCAGTAGTCAAAATCCGGCAATCGACCCGAGTAGCGTGTTGGATAATCGAGCGGTATTAAGCATCTGGCAAAATGGTGAAAAACTGCAAACGTTAGCGGGGATGGTCACTTATTTTGAACAAGGTGACAGTGGTTTTCGGCTTACACATTATCGTTTACATATTCAACCGGATTTATGGCGTGCGACATTGCGACGCAATTCCCGTATTTTTCCAACAAAAAGACATTCAAACTATCCTTTCTACACTTTATCGGAAAACAAAGTTGCCGATTATGCCTTTGTTTTTACGTTATCCGCATCCGGAGCGTGAGTTCTGTGTGCAATATCAAGAGTCGGATTTTGATTTTTCCAACGGCTTACCGCAGAGGAAGGGATTTTCTATTATTTTTGAGCAACAAGACGGTCAACATCGTCTGATACTGACCGATGATGCGGCGACATTAGTGGCAATACGACGTTGCCTTTTACAACCTCAACCGCAATGCGCAATTGCAGGAAAAATCCATCACATCATTTAACCGTAGTGAACGAGTGCGTCAGTCGGAAGTTACGCTGAAAGATTACACCTTTAAAAACCGAACGGCAAGCGACTTTTAACCGACCGGCCACGACACCCAGTATCAGCGCACGATGTATGAGCACTATGATTACCCTGGCCGTTTTAAGGACGGACGAGGCGAAAATTACACGCGGTATCGTTTAGAAAGTTTAAGACAGGATGCGCATTTAGGCTGGGGCGAAAGCAATAGTCCGAACTTACAGGTGGGCAAACTGTTTAAAGTGCAAAAATCACCCAAATGAAAGTCTTAATACGGAATGGCAACTGGTCGGGATTGAATATAAAGGTCAGCAACCACAAGCGGGAGAGGCGGAAGCCGGTGATAAAGCGACCACATTAATCTCTCGCTTTGAGTTTATGCCGAGAGAACAGACTTGGCGTCCGCAACAACGTACTAAGCCTCGAGTGGATGGTCCCAGGTGGCGATTGTGACCGGTCCGGCGGGAGAAGAGATTATACGGATAATTTTGGTCGAGTACGTTTACAATTTTTATGGGACCGCGAAGGTAAGTTTGACGACCATAGTTCTTGCTGGATACGGGTAACGCAACCGTGGGCCGGTAAGGGCTGGGGATGATGGCGATACCGCGGGTTGGTCAAGAAGTGGTGGTAGACTTTTTAGATGGTGACCCCTGACCAACCGATAGTGACTGGGCGGACCTATCATGCTAACATGCCGTTACCGGCAGAATTACCAGCTGGGAAAACACAAATGCACGTGATGTCGCAGACGTATAAGGGATGGCGGTTATAACGGAATGATAATGGACGATGCGACGGGAAATCAGCGGTTGGTTTTCAGGCGCAGAAGGATATGAGTACGAATGACTGAATGATCAAAATGCGACTATTCAGAATAATCGTAGCGTTACTGTTGTTGGCGGTAATGAAACCAGAACAGTGCAATCGGGTAATTTAAGTGAATCAGTTAAAGGTGATCGTAGTATTTTGGGTTGAATCTGGAGATCAATCAAGACTTATAAAAATCAGGTAATTTATCAGAGTCCGTAAAAGGTAATAGAACAATTTCTGTAGAAGAAGGAAATCAGTCTCTAATTGTAAAAACGGGCGATCGAGGCGTTGAGGTTCAGACAGGTAATGATTCTTTAGTTGTCAAAACTGGAAATAGAAGTGTTGAAGTGAGTACTGGTGACGATAGTAAAAAAGGTTGCTTCAGGTAATCTGTATGAAAGTGTCGCTCAAACTGAGCAACGGAAGCCAAAACAATTCAAATGGTAGGGGAGTGAATCAATTGTACTGAATGTTGGTTCTGCTACATTAAATATGACAACTGACGCTATTACAATTTGGCTTTGGTGATGGATCTGGTATCACGATAAAAAGCAAGCGGTGTATATACCATAGCACCTGAAATTCATTTGAATAAATAAGTACAAAAAAGAGGAAAAGTAATGTTTTATTTTAATGAAGGCACATTAGATATTTCATCAGAGTGGCAAGATAGAAGTATTGTGTTGTTATCACACCCATCACAATTAAATATATCTATATCAAGAGATGAGTTGCCTCTTGGCATGACATTCTCTGAGTTTGCAGAAGATCAGTTTAAAATGGTTAGCCGTCAGTTAAAAGGTTATGAAGAGATTTATCGACAACCCACAAAAGTTGATGGTTATGATGCTGTAATGTCTGAATTTAAATGGGATTCTCCAGAAGGGCGTCTGCACCAAGTTTCAACGGTGATTAATTTGCCTATTCATCCAACGATTATTACGGTGTCATCACACAAGCCATTAACGGAAGGTCAAAAGAGTATTTATTGAAACTGGTGCAAAAGTTTTAAAGCCCGTAATAAAATAAGTCGGAGGTTTTGATGAGTCTTGGTCAAAGTTCGGTAAGTGCTGGTTCATATATTGCAACGAAAGAGGTCATTCGAGGACAGATGAATGACCAAATGCAAGCAATGCAGTCTCCAGGCGGACAATCTTCATAGGGAGATTTAACGAGCTTTCGTCGTCAAATGTTAGATTTTTGCACAAAGTGACGGTGTAAATAACGTAATGACTGGTGCAGGTTTCGCTTTGGCTGCCGGTGGTGGAATGGTTAGCGCTGCAGCGGCTGCGGGTGGTTTTTGCTCAGTTACAGCGGGAGCATTAATGGCCGGAGCTTTGATCAGGGCTTGCAACAGCTGCCGTGCGGCTGCTGTTGAGTATGGTCGCTTATAAAGTTGGTGAATTTTTAGGCGGAGAAGCGACGCATGCTGTCATGAAAATATATTTTTGGAAAAGAACCAATACCTGAATCTGGAAATAATCCCATTTGTGAAGGTGATGATGTATATCACAAAAATAAAAGTGCAACGTATTGGGGGATACTGGGAGGAATTGTACTTGGAACAGCTTTGGCTATTGCGCTTCCCTGGAGTCGAGTGTTTTTCATGGGGGCTGCAATCTGTGGTGCGGTTACAGGGGTTTGCGGTGGAGTCGGCAATGCTTTATCACAGTATGGAGAAAAAAGGTAAAGTTTTGCAAGGTTCACCAAATGTCTTTTGAAAGTAAAGCGGTTGCTCGTCTAGGGTGATTTAATAGAATGTTCTGATCATGGAGGCCCAGAATTTGTTGCAGAGGGAGCTAGAACTGTATTTAGCGAATGGTCGTCCAATTGCACGTATTGGTCATTCTACGACTTGTGATGGAACGCTGGTAGGTGGTCGCCAAACGGTACTTGAAACGGATGAAACATCAGCAGACTGTCGCTACCAATTAAATCAAAGCGTTCCTCTATGGCTAGAGGAGTTAGCGACTTACACTGGTTTGGTGATGGACATAGTTGACTTAGCTAAAGGATTCAAAGGGCTTGCTGATGCAAGAGTAGCTGTAGGTGACCCAGTCGATGTAGCACGAGGAGATCTTATTCAAGAATGGCATGTGCTGTCATTCGAAAGAACATTACCATTACGACTTAATCGATATTATTATTCAACTCAGCAAAATAGTGGGCATTTAGGGCAAAATTGGTTTGATGAATGGTCCCAATGTTTACATATTGATAATGAAAAATAAAGAAATTATTTATTTTAATGAGAAAGGTGCAGCTTACCATTATCCTTATCATACGAAGAAAGTCTATGCTCAAAATGTGTACTGTAAACATTTAATCTTGTTTAGTGATGAGTTTAAACAACTTTCATTTGTTTAATCGAAAACAGCAAAGAAAAATATTTATTCTCTGTTCAACCATTTGGGGATAAATCAATTAGGTATCTTACTGAGATTTCAGATCGTTTTGGTAATAAAATCACATTTAATTATACAAAAGATGGTTTATCAGAAGTTTGTCATAGTGATGGGTTCTCATTATCTATACAAAAATAAAAATCATTTAATTCAATCTATTACATATAAATTGAAAAATATTAACCACCATTTAGTAAGTTTTGAACATAATGACAAAGGACAATTAGAATTTTGCCACTCTTTCCAATATGGAGTGCTGCATCACCGATACAATAATGACGGTTATATGACGTCTTGGTGGGATAGTGACGCAACTCGAGTAGAAATAAGCTACGATAAATTAGGGTAGGGTAATCAGCACTAAGACAGAGTCTGGGCACTCATGAAGATACTTATAAATATGATGATAAAAACCATTGCACCTATTACATTGATGCAGAAGGTGGAGAAAGTTGTTATTGGTATAATAAGGATTATGTTGTCACGAAAAATTCAAGATGCACTAGGTAATACTACCGAAAGTGAATGGGATTATAGTCGAAAGTGGCTTTATAGAGATGCGTTAGGGCGAGAGACTCGTTATACCTATGATGAGTATGGTGATATTAACAAAATTGTGCATCCAGATGGTAGAGTATTCCTTATAAATATAGTGGAGAAGGGTATTACTAGAAGTTAAAAACTCATTAGGGGAATATTGGGAATATCGTTATGGCGATCGTAATGAATTACGTTTTGTGGTAGCGCCTAATAAGCTGAAGTGGGAATATCGCTATAATGAGAATTACCAAGTCGTTCGACAACAATTACCAGATGGAAATTATTTTGGCTATAGTTATAACGAGGTAAATCAATTAATTGGTGTTACCAATAGTGAGGAGAGCGTACCAGGTATGAAAGGATTCTATTTGACCGAATTACTACGTTAGTTCGGACTGATGGATCGATTTTATCGTTATAAATACAGTGAAGGGCACGCTAGTCCTAAAGGTAGCTTAACAAGGATTGATACGCCAGAGGGAACAATTCAGCGTTTTCAATATAACAGTGAAAGATTGTTAACTGAAATCATAGATGGTGAAGGTAATGAGACAAGGTTTCAATATGGTGCTTATGACTTGTTGGAAAGTAAAACGCCTTTCCGAACGGCGAAACACCGACGTTCCATTACGACAAACTAACACGTTTAACAGAAAGTAAAAAATGCACAGGGTGATAGCTATTGTTATGAGATATGACAAAGCGGGTCAACTTGTTCGTGAAACGGATTTTACAGGTAGAAGCAGAGCGTATGCTTATGATGCAGTAGGCAGACTGATTCGTAAGACACAAGCAGATGGCCATATTGAAACCTATGCTTATGATATCGAAGATAAGCTACTAACACGCAATACTTGGCAGCCAGTTCTGCAAGGAAATGATATTTGTCGTTATGAACTTGCTCACCAGTATTCTATACCCTACACGAATAAAACACAGGTCAGCTCAATCAGACTATCAATACACAATATTTGCCATATTTTGCCCAACATATCACCGAGTTTGAATATGATGAGCAATATCGTTTAATTGCCGAAATTCAAGATGGAGAACGAATTGAGGTAGAGTTAGACAAATATGGCAGACGAAACAGCATTACTATTACCAAATGGTGTAGAAAGTGCGGTCAAAATTTCACAAGGTTTTAACCAATATGGCGAATTAACTCAATTCCAAGTTAATAATCATAACCCACTCAATCTTAGCTATGACAAACTAGGGCAGACAAACTCGCAAACAAAACCAAAAATGGTTTTATTTTTAGCTGAGCACTTTAGTCCTTCAGGTTTATTACAAGCACAGGTGGTGGCTGGAATAACAGTTTAACAGAACAACAACTTAGCGATTATCAACCAAATCAAACTTATCCAATTGCGGGTACACAAATTAGCCGAAAATGGCAATATGACAAAGCATTTAATCTTTGTTCATACTCAAGATAACCATTGGGGAGCGACAGAGTATCGCGTCAATAAAAATGGACAAGTGACGGATGTGTTAGAAATGGTCTTCGTCATAGTGAGCACTATCGCTATGACAGCCAATTAAATCTACACAAAAAGCTCAACGTGAAACTGATGCTTTAGGTCAATACCAATTTGAAGCGGCAAATGATGCCAGTTTCGGCATGAAACAACGTAATGGCCGAATTACTCGATTTGGTAATAAAACCTATAAGTATGATGAACTTGGTCGCTTGCATAGCAAAAACAGAAACGAAGAAAGGTTTCCGTCCAGTTACAACTTATTACAAGTGGAATAGTCAAAAGCCAACTTGTTGAGCTACATAGCCCATTCAAAGGCTCGTGGCGTTATGAATACGATAGTTTTGGCAGACGCATCACCAAATACCAAATCCAAACAGACCAACCTCAACCCAATCTAGTTATCAACATGCCAATCCGAGCAAATCAGGATTATTGGCATAAAAATAAATGAACTTTGGGCGAAAGAGGAACAATCTCAGGTGAAAAACATCACAAAAACCTGACTGCACTTTCAGGCTATCGTTATTTGTATAAGCAAAAATCAACTGGTTGCTGAAGCGCCATTGCAAATCACCAGTACAGAAGGTAATCTAGCTTTAACGCAAGCCAACTGGGCAGATGCGATTTACTGGTTGTATCAGGAAGATGATTTCACCCCGACGGCACGTTATGAAAAAGGTCAGTTACATTACACTGTTGCCGACCAGGTAGGGACAATTACCGAACTTTTAACCGAAAGACGGTACATCGACTACCGGCAGAAACTGAACCTATGGGGCGAAGCCGAGATTGATGGACATCGCTATTATGCTGCAAATGATTCAAATCCTTTAAAATGTAACCATCGCTTTGTAGGGCAGTACTATGATGATGAAAGCGAGCTACATTATAACCGCTTCCGTTACTACAGCCCTGAAACGGGACAATATATCAGTCACGATCCGATAGGGTTATTGGGTGGATTTAATCCGTATGGGTATGTGTTTAATCCCTAGTGGGTGGGTTGATCCATTGGGATTAATTGGAACAGAAGAAACAGGCTATTCAGTATATGGATTATATGATATTAACCCAGAAGGGAAGCCCATTGGCGATCCATATTACATTGGGATTACAAATGATGTATCTAGACGAACAGGGGAACATGCCTCAAGTGGACGTTTAACAACAGATGCAAATGGTGTTCTTGATGGTAAGACGGGATTATTTACTTTGGAGTCTGATATTACTTATGGTGAGGCTCGTGGTTATGAGCAAGCATATATTGAACATTATAAAACTAAAACAGGAACTCGAGGGGTGGAAATATCGCAAGATAATAGAAATATGATTGCATCTTTCGATCATGATAACATTACAAGGATAGAAAGCGTCAGAAAAACATTTGAAGATAATTATCAATCTAAAAACGGATGAGTTGAGAAGAAATCAGCGAGCTTCAGGATGTGGAGGATAGAATATGATAAAAATTCATGCTTGGGATAAGAAACCGAGAACAATGTTACGTTTTATAAAAATAGGTGATATATTTTTGCTATAAATTTGAAGAGAATATATTTGTTTTTGGGCAAATTATTGGCAAAAGTAAGTGTGGGACATGTAATTCAATTCTTTGATATTTTTAAAAACAAAACCTATTATTTCTGTTGAGGAGATTGAGTCGGCTCATTTTATTCACAAACCAATCATTGTAGATTCTTATAGTTTGTTTGATAAGAGCCCCATAAGAGCCTGGCAGATTATTGGCTATCAATCAGATTTTGATCAATCACCTTTCCAAAATCTTGCGTTTAAGTGGGGAGATCCAAACGGGGAGAAATTTGGTAAAAACAGGTATTGATGGCACTGTTTATTCTAAGAGTTTTTCTAAAGAAGAGGTTGAAAATCTTGATTGGGAATCATGCGTAGGAAGTCTTGTTTATAACAAAAATACTACAAGATGAGATTAGTAAAAAGCCTGTAGGAGATGTGATCTCAGTTTAAGTCATTAGTTTTATAGATTTTCTTCAAAATTGAAAGTTGAGTAGCGAGATAAAAAGACATCTAATGTCTGGTTATGTCTCGCATTCTCAATGCATGTCTGAAAATATTTATAAGCTAATAATATAGAGAACTGACGCAATTCCAAGTCAATAATCATAATCCACTCCAATCTTAGCTATGACAAACTAGGCAGACAAACGCGTAAACAAAACCAAAATGGTTTTATTTTAGCTGAGCACTTTAGTCCTTCAGGTTTATTACAAGCACAGGGTGGTGGCTGGAATAACAGTTTAACAGAACAACAACTTAGCGATTATCAACCAAATCAAACTTATCCAATTGCGGGTACAAATTAGCCGAAAATGGCAATATGACAAAAGCATTTAATCTTGTTCATACTCAAGATAACCATTGGGGAGCGACAGAGTATCGCGTCAATAAAAAAATGGACAAGTGACGGATGTTAAATGGTCTTCGTCATAGTGAGCACTATCGCTATGACAGCCAATTAAACTTAACACAAAAAGCTCAACGTGAAACTGATGCTTTAGGTCAATACCAATTTGAAGCGGCAAATGATGCCAGTTTCGGCATGAAACAACGTAATGGCCGAATTACTCGATTTGGTAATAAAACCTATAAGTATGATGAACTTGGTCGCTTTGCATAGCAAAACAGAAACGAAGAAAGGTTTCGTCCAGTTACAACTTATTACAAGTGGAATAGTCAAAGCCAACTTGTTGAGCTACATAGCCCATTCAAAGGCTCGTGGCGTTATGAATACGATAGTTTTGGCAGACGCATCACCAAATACCAAATCCAAACAGACCAACCTCAACCCAATCAAGTTATCAACATGCCAATCCGAGCAAATCAGGATTATTGGCATAAAAATAAATGAACTTTGGGCGAAAGAGGAACAATCTCAAGGTGAAAAAACATCACAAAACCTGACTGCACTTTCAGGCTATCGTTATTTGTATAAGCAAAATCAACTGGTTGCTGAAGCGCCATTGCAAATCACCAGTACAGAAGGTAATCTAGCTTTTAACGCAAGCCAACTGGGCAGATGCGATTTACTGGTTGTATCAGGAAGATGATTTCACCCCGACGGCACGTTATGAAAAAGGTCAGTTACATTTACACTGTTGCCGACCAGGTAGGGACAATTACCGAACTTTTTAACCGAAGACGGGTACATCGACTACCGGCAGAAACTGAACCTATGGGGGCGAAGCCGAGATTGATAGTCATCGGCACTATGCGGCGAATGATAACAACCCACTCAAATGCAATCACCGATTTGTAGGGCAGTACTATGATGATGAAAGCGAGCTACATTATAACCGCTTCCGTTACTACAGCCCTGAAACGGGACAATATATCGGTCACGATCCGATAGGGTTATTGGGTGGATTTAATCCGTATGGGTATGTGTTTAATCCGAGTGGGTGGGTTGATCCATTGGGATTGGCAGGTTGTCCAAAAATTGGTGATGAATTAACAGTTGATAGTGTAGGGGAGTGATGCACCTGAAGGTGGTGGTGTTTATCAATTTACAGATAGTGGTGGTAATAACTATACTGGTTCTACAGATGATTTTAAATCAAGAACAGGTAATCATTTAGATAGTGGAACATTACCAGTTGGAGATAAGGTTACTTATACTCCTGTAGAAATGGAAGGAAGAAGTGCTAAAGGTGAGAGAGAGAGTAAGACGGTTTGTAGAGCAAATGAAGCATGGTGTTGATGCAAATGGCATACCACTACCAAATAATGCTCCTGGTCGCCCTACTCGACCAGTATCTCAGAAAAATGGAAGAAATATACAATTAATGGCGTTCCTGATTTTACTAATCCATATTTTTAATTAAAAGAGATTCAAAATGACTAACTTAGATTATTACTTAGATAAAATAAAAAGGCTCCTGATAGAGATAGTTTAATGTCAATTAACCCTCTGGTTGATATTGAAGATATTGAACCCTTATTTGACTGACATATAAAGAATATATTGATTTAAATAGAATTTTTGAGACAAAAGTATATTGTCGAAGATCCTAGTAGCGTCCTAAAAAGATTTGGATTTTAGTAAGGTCGTTTTACCTAGTGATACAAGATCTGTTTATTTAATGGGAAGTAAAAAGTGATATTCTAGACTTTTCAAAATTTGAACAATTAGAAAAAGTTTTGTTGTAGGTGCTAGAAAAGTAAAAAGTATTATTTTACCCAAGAATGATTGTGTTAAGGCTTTGGGTATATCTCAAGTATGACAAATTTAGAAAAATAGAAAATATTTTTTTATTCATAAAAAGTATGCGTTACTTACACTTTGATTCTAATTTAAAGTTGAGTGACTTTTATTTTTATAAGAGATTTAAATAGATTGATTTATCTTTCATTTACTGCAAATAAAAAATTACCTGAGTTAGATTTTTATTAATCAAGATAGTGAAATTCGCTTTTTAGATTTTTGTCGATACGAATATTTTTAAATATCCATCAACTATTGAGTACCTAAAGAAACTTAAGAATCTTAGATTTTTGACTACAGGAACTACGAATGAGAAGCAGCGAGAGCTTCTTAGGACAGAGCTTAAAGGTGTTTGTATACGAGACGACTAGGTATTTAGGTCCATTCTACAAGTGCGGAAGTCAGCGAGAGTTTGTTATTGGCACAAGAAGGATTAGATTGTCACGAAAATCCGTGATGCGTTGGGCAATATTACCGAAAGCGAGTGGGAGTACGGACAGAGAATTGCACAAACAGATGAGTTAGGGACGGGAAACGCGTTGCGACAACAATAGTTTCTGTGATATAGCAGGGTCACGTTGCCGGATGACTCAACTTATCGTTACGAATACGATAAGGCCGGTCAGCTAATTAGGGAAACGGGCTTTACCGGTAGGATACGAGAATATGCGTATGACCGGCGGGTCGATTAACACACCGAACACAAGCAGACGGTAGTGTTGAAAGTTAGTGTATGACGAGAATGATAGACTGCTTTCTCGTCAGACATGGCAACCCAAAATACCAAAAGAGCGATGTCAAGCCAATCGGAAAAACGCCGGAGAAACTGACCGCACTTTTAGATGATATCAATCTTGAGGGGTTATGAACTTGCCCATCAGGTTGGTTACATATCACCCGAAAACAGGTCAGCTGGAAAAACCGTCAATACGCAATATCTACCGTACGATGCTGAACACATCACCGAGTTTGAATACGACAAACAACATCGCCTGATTGCAGAAATTCAGGATGGTGAACGGGTTGACGTTGAATTAGATAAATATGGTAGACAAACGGGCTTCTCGCTTCCAAATGGCGGGGAAAGTGCGGTCAGAATTTCGCAAGGATTTAATCAGTACGGCGAATTGACACAATTCAAGTTAACGACCACGATCCGCTGAATCTCAGCCACGACAAACTGTAGACAAACCAGAAACAGAATCAAACGGGTTTATCCTCGCCGAGCACTTCTCACCATCAGGCTGTATTGCAAGCCCAAGGTGGTGGTTGGCACAATGCGCTGACTGAAGAGCAACTCGATAATTATCAACCGAATCACACCCACCCGATAGCGGGCACCCAAATCAGTCGTAAATGGCAATCACGACAAGGCGTTTAATCTGGACCCACACCCAAGATAATCACTGGGGAACGACGGAATATCGCGTTAATAAAATGGACAGGTGACGGATGTGTTAAATGGTATTCGTAGTAGTGAGCATTATCGCTACGACAGCCAACTTAACCTCACGCAAAAAGTCCAACGCGAGACAAACGAAAACGGGCAATATCATTTGCCCAGGCGGCGAATGATGCGAGCTATGGTATCAAACAGCGCCACGGACGCATCACCCGTTACGGCAACAAGACCTATAAATATGACGAACTCGGTCGCCTTCAAAGCAAAAACGGAGACTAAGAAAGGGTTTAGACCTGTTACCACCTATTACAAGTGGAACAGCCAGAGTCAGCTGGTTGAATTGCACAGTCCGCATAAGGGGACGTGGCGTTATTAGTATGACGTTTTTGGACGCCGAATCACAAAATATCAGGTGCAGACTGACCAAGCCGGCATAACCAACCCAAGCAATCAGTACAAGAATCAGTTGATCGATATGCCGATACGGCCCTGAATCAGGATTACTGGCATAAGATAAATGAGTTGTGGGAAACGCAAGCGCAGCAGGCGCAAAACGAAACAACAGAAAGCCTCACAAGAACAGATTGCAGAAAAGCCAAGGGAAAACCGAAAAACGCCGGCAAAAACGACCGCACTTTTTAGGCTACCGTTATCTGTATAAGCAAAACCAGTTGGTTGCCGAAGCGCCGTTGCAAATCACGGCGGCAGACGGTAATCCGGCATTACAAGCCGAAGGTCGGCAACAAATCCTGCAAGCCAACTGGAATGAGGCCATTTACTGGCTATATCAGGAAGACGACTTCACCCCGACCGCGCGCGTTATGAAAAAGGGCAACTGCACTATACGGTTGCTGACCAAGTGGGGACTATTACCGAACTCTCAACCGAAGACGGCTACATCGATTACCGGCAAAAACTCAACCTGTGGGGCGAAGCGGAGATTGATGGACATCGGCATTATACGGCGAATGATAGTAACCCGCTTAAATGCAATCACCGCTTTTGTGGGGCAGTATTATGATGATGAGAGCGAGTTGCGATTACAACCGTTTTCAGCCTACAGTCCTGAAACGGGACAATATATCAGTCATGACCCTATAGGGTTATTGGGAGGATTTAATCCGTATGGGTATGGGGGATACGACGGCGTTTGCAGATCCGTTGGGATTGGCTAGCTGTAGTAGATTTTAATTCTCGAAGAGGCCTTAAGAGCTGTTAAGCGTGATGCGGGAATTCCTATCTCTCAACAGCCGACAGATGTAAAAACGGTACCTATGACTGAGTAGGAACGGTAAACAAATTTTTGATTCTAATCATCAGCCAATTAACACTAGGAGAATATCATTATACAACTAAAGGTGAAAAATCGTGATTCAAGAACATTCTGCAGGGGCATCAGTATGGACCTGAAGGAACGCCAGGAAATCAAGGTCCTCACTTCAATCCAAGGACTTATGATCCTAAAACTGGTAATGAGCTCGAGAAATCAAAGTTTTCCTGGACTTCCAGAACACTATAATTTTTAAAAAGGAGTTAATATTGTGAAATGGTTTGAAAAAGTTTTGGGTAAGGAAAAAGATTATTCATATGTTTGGTGGTGACTTGGAATTGAATAATGTATTTCTTGATACTGTATTATGTTACGATTACAAATTAGATCTTGTCTTTTATGTATTTGATTTTGTCAAACTAATTTTCCCTGAAAAAGTGGCAGAAGAGTACATTTAATGCCATAAAAATTAATTTAGAGTTTTTTTAATTTAGATGAAATCCATTTTTTTATTCTAAGGGGATTCATAAGGTGAATGGACAACTGGAACTGCTTTTTAGAGAATAAGGTTGAATTCAATTTTAAAAACCAAAAATGATGTGATGTTATCAGGATCTTCTGACCTTGTTAGAATTGCTGAGATTGACCCTGAAAAGATTGATACTTAGAGTTGTATTCTAGTTTCTAAAGTAATAATCCAGAATCGGTCAGTTGGAAAAGACTGTCAACGCGCAATATTTGTTATATTTGCCCAACATATCACTGAATTTGAATATGGTGAGCAGTACGGCTTGATTGCTGAAATCCAAATGGAGAGCAAATTGAGTTAGTGCTAGATAACATGTGGCAGATAAACACGTAAACAAAACCAAAATGGTTTTTGATTTTGAGACGAGTACTTTAATCCATCAGGTTTATTACAGCCCCTCACGATGGCGCGCCTTTCCCAACGTGTGCCTAAAATCTTTATAGCTAATAAGAGAGCTCTGGAAATGCGTGGTACTGAAGATAATATAACCCATGTGGCATGACAAGATTCTATATTAATGCCCTCAATCCACTGAATCTCGGCTACGACAATCTAGGCTGACACACATAAGCAGAATCAAAACGGGTTTATCCTCGCCGAGCACTTTTCACCATCAGGCCTTCTACAGGGCCCAAGGTGGCGGTTGGCACAATGCGCCGACTGAAGAACAACTCGATAATTATCAACCGAATCACACCTACCCGATAGCGGGCACCCAAATCAGTCGTAAATGGCAATACGACAAGGCGTTTAATCTGACCCACACCCAAGATAATCACTGGGAACGACGGAATATCGCGTTAATAAAAATGGACAGGTGACGGATGTGTTAAATGGTATTCGTAGTAGTGAGCATTATCGCTACGACAGCCAACTTAACCTCACGCAAAAAGTCCAACGCGAGACAAACGAAAACGGGCAATATCAGCTCCAGGCGGCGAATGATGCGAGCTATGGTATCAAACAGCGCCACGGACGCATCACCCGTTACGGCAACAAGACCTATAAATATGACGAACTCGGTCGCCTTCAAAGCAAAACGGAGACTAAGAAAGGGTTTAGACCTGTTACCACCCATTACAAGTGGAACAGCCAGAGTCAGCTGGTCGAGCTGCACAGCCCGCACAAGGGAACGTGGCGTTATGAGTATGACGTTTTTCGGACGCCGAATCACAAAAATATCAGGTGCAGACTGACCAGCCGGCATAACCAACCCAAGCAATCAGTACAAGAATCAGTTGATCGATATGCCGATACGGCCGAATCAGGATTACTGGTATAAGATTAACGAGCTGTGGGAAGCGGAAGCAAAAACGAACAGATACAAAACGAAGTCACAGAGAACGAAACTGAAAAACGCCGGCAAAAACGACCGCACTTTTAGACAAAACAATGAGTGCAAATCAGCCAATCTCAAGGTTATCGTTACCTGTATAAGCAAGACCAATTGGTTGCTGAAGCGCCGTTGCAAAATCATGGTGACAGACGGTAATCTGGCGTTCCAAGCCGAAGGTCAGCAGCAAATCCCTGCAAGCCAACTGGAATGATGCCATTTTACTGGCTGTATCAGGAAGATGACTTCACCCCGACGAGCGCGATATGAAAAGGGGCAGTTACATTACACAGTCGCCGACCAAGTCGGTACTATCACCGAACTGTTGACTGAAGATGGTTATATCGACTACCGCCAGAAACTGAACCTGTGGGGCGAGGCAGAGATTGATAGTTATCGGCACTATGCGGCGAATGATAACAACCCACTCAAATGCAATCACCGATTTGTGGGGCAGTATTATGATGATGAGAGCGAGTTGACATTACAACCGTTTCCGGTACTACTCACCGGAAACAGGGCAATATATTAGCCATGACCCGATAGGGTTGTTGGGTGGATTTAATCCGTATGGGTATGTGGCTATACCGACGGCATTTGTAGATCCGTTGGGGTTGAAAAGTAGACCTAATAATGGTAAGTATCATATTTTCTTTGATCATACTGTAGATCCATCAAATAGATATTCTAGTGATAGTGTACAATTTAACAGGGCTAACCAGGAATTTATTAATCGAATGAATAACGATCCTAGCTTTAGGAGAGTATGTTAGGTCGATACCCTGAGTTAGTAACTGGATGGCTAATGGTAATAAAAGTCGAAGTCCTTCAGGGTTAACTTGGCATCACCATGAAGATACTGATAGGTTAGTGCTAGTTGATCGTGGTGATCATCGTTCAAAATCATGCACTGTATCATCCAACAGGTAAAAGGTGGTAGAGACATCTGGGGAGAAGATGGTCGAAAAAGGTAAATTAGACGGGGCAACCGGAAAAACTACTTTAACTGCAAATAAAATTATAAGGAGATGTTAAATGTTTAAACATAATCAGTACACATTATCTCAATGTTATTGAATATGTGGTAAATAGTCAATATGAGGATGACGATTTTTGTATATATGGAGATGATAGCATACTCTAAACTTAAGAAATTCTTATTTAGTTTCATTATCCAGAGGTGATTAATGATAGGGATGATTACCCTCAGATGTTAAAGACTTAAGCCTTGTTTACTACGGAGAACAATTTATTGATGTAATGTATTCTGTCTAGAACAAAAACCATCAGCTTCAGAGCAAGAATTAGTGGAGGCTTTAATATTTTATTATCAAATGACAATTTTACGACATTAAAACCTTAGAAAATCAGGGTTTTATCTGCTCAATGAGTGGTGTGTTTCTAATATCCATTGTTGCCTAATTTAGTGATTTTCAGTGCAAGTGCGGTTAAAAATTGAGATGTTTCTTTTGATAAAAACACCGCAAATCCACCGCACTAATTTATAGCGGAAATATTCAATAAGTTTGACTTGTTTGAGATATTGACCAACAGATAATTCCTATACTTTCAGTCATGAACATTTGCTTGACTTTTGTGTATTAGAAACCAATTCCGATATTATTTTAACCAGATGATTTCCTTATTATAGAGGTGGTATGGAGAATATAGATAGATTAAAAATTTTTAATAAATAAAATATTAAGTTCTCCACATTTTGTCTGAAGAGGAGTTGAATCCATATATAGATGAGCTTTTAGAATTAAGTCCAGATCCGAGATATTATGGACTATATGTTTTGGGATGATCTCACGTTAGATGAAATTATAAATAAAGCTACAAGTTATAAAACCCATATATTTATAAGTTAAAGAGTTTAGTCTTTTTACTTAAGTATGATTAAAATTTCAGGTGCTTCTTCATTTAGAAAAACACCAAGAGGGTCTGTCGCATTTTTAGATTTACCTTTACCCAGTGGAAGAAAGTGCGGTCAGAATCTTGCAAGGATTTAACCAATACGGCGAACTGACGCAATTCCAGGTCGATAACCATAACCCGCTTAACCTCAGCTACGACAAACTTGGCAGACAAACACGTAAACAGAATGAAAACGGTTTTATCCCTGTGCCGAGCACTTCAGCCCATCAGGTCTTTTTACGGGCCCAGGCGGTGGTTGGCATAATGAGCTGACTGAAGAGCAACCTCGATAACTACCAGCCGAATCACACCTACCCGATAGCGGCACCCAAATCAGTCGTAAATGGCGATATGACAAGGCGTTTAATCTGACCCACACCCAAGATAACCACTGGGGTGCTACCGAATATCGCGTCAATAAAAATGGACAAGTGACGGATGTGTTCAGAAATGGCATTCGTAGTAGTGAGCATTATCGCTACGACAGTCAACTCTAATCCCTCACGCAAAAAGTCCAACGCGAGACAAACGAAAACGGCATATCAGCTCCAGGCGGCGAATGATGCGAGCTTTGGTATCAAAACAGCGCTACGGACGCATCACCCGTTACGGCAACAAGACCTATAAATATGACGAGCTCGGTCGCCTCTCAAAGCAAAACGGAGACTAAGAAAGGGTTTAGACCCGTGACCATCGTATTACAGAGTGGAACAGTCAGAGTCAGTTGGTCGAGCTGCACAGCCCGCACAAGGGAACGTGGCGTTATGAGTATGACGCTTTCGGACGTCGAATCACAAAAATATCAGGTGCAGACTGACCAGGTCGGCATAACCACCCCAAGCAATCAGTACAAGAATCAGTTGATCGATATGCCGATACGGCCGAATCAGGATTACTGGCATAAGATTAATGCGCTGTGGGAAGCGGAAGCAAACGAACAGATACAAAACGAAACTGAAAAACGCCGGCAAAAACGACCGCACTTTCAGCCAACGCAACGAGCGTAAACCAGCCAACCAAGGCATCGTTACCTGTACAAGCAAGACCAGTTAGTTGCCGAAGCGCCGTTGCAAATCATCGCTATGAGACGGTAATCTCGGGCGTTTCCGCCGAAGGTCAGCAACAAACCCTGCAAGCCAACTGGGCAGATGCGATTTACTGGCTCTATCAGGAAGATGACTTTACCCCGACGGCGCGATATGAAAAGGGGCAGTTACATTACACAGTCGCCGACCAAGTCGGTACTATCACCGAACTGTTGACTGAAGATGGTTATATCGACTCATCGCCAAAAACTGAATCTGTGGGGCGAAGCGGAGATTGACGGACATAGGCACTATGCGGTAAACGACAGCAATCCTCGAAATGCAACCACCGATTTGTAGGGCAGTATTATGATGAGGAAAGTGAGCTACATTACAACCGCTTCCTGTTACTACAGTCCCGAAACGGGACAACATATCAGTCATGACCCTATAGGGTTATTGGGAGGATTTAATCCTTACGGGTATATGGGGATACCGACGGCATTTGTAGATCCGTTAAGCTTTGCAGGTTTGTCCTAAAATTAAAAAGCTAAATATGATGAGGCTCGAGCTAAAGGAATGACAGCTTCTAGAGGCTTATGCTGCTGCAAGAGTGAAGAACAGTAGATCTTTCTACTACGGGACGAACCCCAGGAGAAATTGCTTTTTAAGAGAGTATGCTACTAGATTCAATGATTGGTTGGCTCAGAATGGTCCACAAACTCTACAGTCAAACAAAAGGTAGTTTGCGACGTGATGCCAATAGAGCAGCAGCAAGAATTGAGCGGAGAAAGAGCAGAAGGGCTCGGTACGCCATATCAAGGGCAGGTTGGACATGTTCCGATACTGCAGTAACTCTATACGCCTAACCTCCAGGAGGGTGGTTGGATATGATGGTGTCAACAATGCTGCAGGCGGTCCGTTGGCTTCTCGTATAGGACAGCGTATTGACTTTTATACTCATTGATGGAGTAAAGCCATAATGAAATTCTAAAGAATTTGTAGAAACTTCGCAATGATATTACCTTACATGAGTCCTTTAACTCAATTGAGGAACTTAAAATTAAATTTTCTAAAGAACATATTGATTTGCTATCAATATCTAACGGATTAGGATTTTACGGAGTGATATTATCGATTATTTGGTGTGAATAAGGAGGAAAAGAATTAATTTATTTTTCCTGGAATTCTAATTCGTTGTGAAAAGATGTATGGGGTGCAAAGTGTATATTTCAGGGTATTATTTTTCGGATGTCTCGCTATAGGGGATTTATTCGCATATAAATTAGATAATGGAATTGTATCCAATGATGAGGTTTATTATCTAGATGGTATAACCATGGATATTATTGATATATAGGTGGTTTTGACGATTTTTAAAGAGTGAGTTTGTTAGTCGCTATAAAAGGTATAGTTGAACCAATATTAGTATCAGCAAGGGAAAATTCGGTGATTTAGATATAAATACAAGTTTAAATATATTCACCGTCATTATTTTTACTAAATGAACCTTCTTCAGCAAATAACCTAATGAAAAATGTCGACGCTTCGATGTTATGACTATTAATGGTGACTTATGTAGACAGTTAATTGATTCTGAAGCGTCTGTAAAATCATTAGAAAATTATATAGATAATTTGGGTAGAGCGAGAGTTAAAGTGATTTTTGATTATTAGTTTCATTAGTTGTTTTAGTTAGAAAAATGCTAGTGCATTATGGGAATATTTTTAAGCAAATTGGAGAAAACTGGTTCCCTCTCTATGGCACATTTCCACGATGGTGCGCGTTTCCCTGAACCACAGGTGTTCGAAATATTGTAATGTATTGATTTAACTTAATCAAATTGGACTTTATAGTTGTTTTAGGAAAATTCAATTTATGAAATTCTTCAAAATCATAAAATACCCAATTTAATTTGAGATTTTTCATTACAAAATTCTTAAAAGTAGCAATCTTTAGCTACTTGTATATTTTAAGTTTTCATAAAAGACCTATTTTTATAGAGTTATTTTTATAATCTAATTAATTGAAAACATTAATGTTTTCAATGTTTCGAACAGCTGTGGTTTCCCAACGCGTGCCTGAAATATTTATAAACTATAAGAAAGCACTAGAAATGTGTTGTATCGAAGAAGTGTGGGGAACTGACTTAATTCTAAGTTAACAATCATACCTCTCTTAATCTCAGCTATGCCCAAAGTGAGCAGACAATTAACCTGCAAGTAAAACCGTTTTATTTTAATCTGAGCACCTTCAGTCTGGCGACCTTATTGCAAGTTCAAGGCGGTGGTTAGCATAACGAATTGACCGAAGAACAACTCGATAATTATCAACAGAATTACACACCTATCAGTTTTAATATGTTGTGGCAAAACCCTAGCCAGCCACAAGACACAGCAAAAACAGGTTATAGAAATAAGAGTTAAAGTGAAAAACGCCGAGAAACGACCGCACTTTTGGCATATTTTAAACCGAAAGTGCGGTGGGTTTTGAGGCCATTTTGTTTCATTTTAACGGCAAGCCGGTTTGCCAGTCGAGGCCGGCTTGTTCATGCGAGGCGTTGCTACCAGTTCATCGCTTGGTTTTTGGGTGGCGAAGCCCTTCATACCAACGCTGAAATCGATTTTGCTGTCCCGCGGCAGTTTGGCGGGCGGTAACGGATTTTGTCTCAGGTCGGGGACTTTTGGGTTGAGGTAGTCATTTGGACAAATATTTTTGGATTATTGCATAGCGACTTCCTCGTTCCGGATCAGGTTTAAGGGCTAAATAATCTATTTTCATTACTTTCAGTGATGCCTTTTAAACCATCAGATAGTGCTAGAGCTGATTGCGAGTCACCGTTTTTACCCTTGATGAAAAATAATTCACAGTGTCTTGGTATTTTTATCCAATTGAAATCTATCCCTAATTCCTTAGGAAGCAATTCCCAACCCTGTTCCGAGGCACAATGCAACATTTGTCTGGCAATCTTTAAATCGTAATTTGGCGGTTTCGGGTCGTCAATATCTCTTAGCTTTCTTTGATACTACATACTGCGCTCACGGCTCCGACATCTGCCGCTTTACGCAGATAAGCAAATTGCGTCCTTTTCGGTTCGCATGCCAAAGCCGACATCCAAATAGCCGGATAGTTTTGTAAATACAGTAGCGGGCAGTTGTTTGGCAAGAAGTTTATTGAGTTCATGCACATACCGGTTTGCGGGTATCGGAGGTAACGCGTCCGTTATCTAACATGATATTGTAAACGCACATTGGCTTTTGTAGTCGCCGTTGGCGGCGGCAATGCGGTAGTACACTGCCATCTGTTGCCACACGGCATCGTCTTTTTGCCGGTCCATATATTATGCAAGTCGATAAAGGGACGTAGTGGTAGAGTTGTTGCGTCCCTGCGACAGTGGGGGCTCTTCCCGTTTACAGAAACGCCAGATCGGCTTGTGTTCCTTCATGGTTTTCATGCCTCTTTCCTTTGTTTGGCTTTTTCCGCTCAATGCAACGCTGTGGCACGGGATTTCTCTTCCCGCCCCGAAACTCGGGCCAAAAAGGGGCGTTGCATCTCTAAGCACCCAACGAGAAGAGAAACCAAATCGCGGAGGCGAGCTATTAACAGTAGTGGACTTTTTGCATTATGTTTCATAATAGTCCGTCCTGGTCATATGTGGAATTAAGGTAAAAATTAAAGAAAGAAAACTAAAGAAAGACCGAATCAAACCGCACTTTTGCGTATTTTAACCGAAAGTGCGGTGGGTTTTGGGCTATCAATGGTAAGCCTGTCGCCAGTCGAGGCCTGCTTGTTCAGCGAGGCGTTGCACCAGTTCGTCACTTGGTTTCGGTGGCGAAGCCCTTCATACCAACGCTGAAACTCGATTTTGCCATCCCATGGCGGGCAGTTTGGCGGGTGGCAACGGCATCGATTTTGGTCTAGGTCGAACTTTGGGTTGGAGGTAGGTTATTTCGACAAATATTTTTGATTATTGCATAGCGACTCTCTCGTTCTGGATCAGGTTTATGGGCTAAATAATCTATTTTCATTACTTTCAGTGATGCCTTTTTAAATCCATCAGATAATGCTAGGGCTGATTGCGAGTCACCGTTTTTACTCCTGATGAAAGTACCAATCTACGGCGTCTTGATATCTTAGCTTAAAGCTCATCCCTAGTTCCTGAGAAGCCATTCAACCCCTGTTCCGGAAGCAACAACGCCATACTGTTCGGCGATTTCGAGCGGAAATTTGCCGGTTTCCGGCCCGTCAATTCCATTAGTTTTCACGCTACCATACTGCGCCTCACGGCTGCCCATATCCGCCGCTTACGCAGATAAGCAACTGCTCGTCCTTTTGTCGGTTCGCACGCCAAAGCCGACATCCAAATAGCCGTATAGTTTGTAATACGCAGTGGCGGTGTAGTTGTTTGGCGAGAAGTTTATTGAGTTCATGCACATCGGTTTGCGAGGTATCGGAGGTGACGCGTCCGCTTTCCAACAGATATTGTAAAACGTCATTGGCTTTTTATAGTCGCCGTTGGCGGCGGCAATGCAGTACACCGCCATCTGCCGCCACACGGCATCGCCTTTTGCCGGTCCACATATTATGCAGGTCGTGACAGGGCGCAGTGGTAGAGTTGTATGCGTTCTCCACAGTGGTGGGCGCTCTTCCCGTTTACAGGTAAACGCCAGATTGGCTTGTAGTTCTTCCATCGTTTTCATATCCTGCTTCTTTGTTGTTGCTTACGTTCCTCAGGCAACGTTGCGGTAGTTTTCTTCTTGCCACCACCAAATTCCAATACAATTGGGTGGCATGTCCAGTAATCTAATAGAGAAATGGAAACCAATCGCGAAGGCGACTATTAAGTAGTGAAATCTTTTGCAGCAGCATGTTTTCATAGTTTCGTTATTAGTCCATCAAGGTTACACTTAATCGCGTAGAAATTCACACAATGGTTGTTTTGGTTTACCGTTATTAATTCCTGTTGTGAGTTGTTCCTCTTTTCTCTTTTATTGTCATTTATTAATTTTGCCATCGGTCGAGGCTATTTCCGCATTTTCATAATGGTGCATATCATCTGGGTTGGCAAGTTCATCATTACCCGTGTGACGCCCATAACGCTTTGCGCAAAGTCGGTAGCAATTAACGAACATTCGGTGATTATGCCCAATTCAGTATCTACCTGCATGCTACGCGTTCAGATTCGCCGAACTGATAAAAGTAAATACATCGTCAATAATCGTGACTTTAGAGTGAATATACACTTAACCATGCATCAGCGGCGGTTAGGGTACAAATATGGGCTTAATGCCGATACTTTTCGATAAGTCGCGGTAGTATTTTCAGGGTCTTTCTGGCCTCTTCCGCTTTTCCTCAGTTCCGTATTTTGTTTTTACCCATCCTTTCAAGTTCTTCTTGGATTTCACTGATCCTTATCATCAATATTTAATCCTTTTTATGGTGTCAGTTTTTGCGAGATTCTATTAACTCCAACGTTGGTTGCCACATTCGGCATTACATCCCGCCTGCCCAGTAATTTCTAACATTCTGTTGGTAGTATAAGTTCCCTTGCCAAGCCTCTTCATTGAAGAGTTGGTTACCACAAACCAGTGAATCGGCTTGCTTGGTGGTCTTCCACGTGCTTTTTAAGCCGTTTTCCCAATAATCAATAAAGGTTTCGACCAATGGTGGCCAACGAAAGTATTGATTTTCCGTATAAATGTAGCTGGTAGTAAGTGGTGACATTACGCAGATACATTTTCTTAATATCTTCCACATCCGCATATCATAGGTGCGTAATATTTGTCCCATCGTTGCTATTCCACCTTCACCATTTATCGGATTGGGGAGAAAAGTTACTAGGTTTTAAATCAGCCTGCGCAGCCGTTAAACTAGGTGAGTTTTTGCACCATATCCGAACCCCATATTGCTATTCTATCCCAAGACTGGCAGAAATTTTGATTGATGTAATACAAAATCGGTCCGGTGACAATACTTGAAACGTCCTGATAAGGTGTGGGTGATTTTCTTCCGTATAGGTGGTAGCGGTGGCTTTGCACATGTTTGCTAGTGTCCCAATAGTTATTCATCATATTGTGTTCCAGCACAAAACCCACCGCATTATCGGGTGATTCATAATCAATCAATACCGTTTTTGATGATGGGATGCGGTGTAGCTCAACACCATTTTGGCTAGTTCGGGTAAATCTTTATCTAAATAGGTATTTTGTTGATCGGCAACGAAACGAAGTTTTCGCGCAAATTCTCATGGCTAGGTAGCTTGTTAAAATTCTAACAGCAAATTATGATCCCAAAGCCGGGATAAGGCTCTGTACCGGTTAACATGCCTTGAATGGCTTGGCACCATAAATAATCGTAATTTAGTTGCTCCTGTGTTACACCTTCTACGCCCACTTTTTGAATTTGAGTACAACATTGAAAATTCCTCAAATTAGCTCTTCACCGAATTCTCCCAGGTTTGCATATGCTTTTAGTGTCATAACTGATAATGACCACACCAATATCCTTACCTTTTACCCCTTCTAAGGTCATCAATAGTCACCGATACAATGCAGAATTTCTGGTTCATTTTCGCCTTTATCCGTGTTGTTGTCTGTGCTACGTTTACATCGACGGTTGAAAGCCCCAAATAGCAATATCAACGGAATATTTTAGCAGCCTTGATTTTTCATATAAAGTCGAGAATGCCGTTCACCGTTAATTAACGGTTTAAACGTGCATTCCACCCGGCACATTCTCGCTATCTTGCGGATTGGGTAAGAACCATCTTTTGTGGTACTGTCACCCGTTTAGTATTCGAGTGCAATAGATTTTAACCGGATTATCCGACACATCATATCCACCCTGTATTTAATTTACCACTTGCTACATCATCATAGGCTTCTGGCATATTCTATTCTCAAATCATCATAAGCAGGAAACCCTTGGTGTAATCTTTGTCTTTTTCAGTATTATCCCCAAATGCATCAATAAGTATTAATGAATAAATTCTACCGTTAGCAAAGCGAATTTCATATTCCTTGATATCTTTTTATCATCCATCAATATTAACTCACCATCTTTCGTCAGTCAAACCCTCGCTGATTTTTCCGCCATCTACATATATTTGATAAGGCATGGCAATATAACTGTTGTCGATAGCATGTGATGATTGGAGTCAGCTAAAACGGATTTCTCGGTTACCTTCGCCACAAGCATTAAAGGTTTTATCTAACACGGTGATCGTGGGAATCCCTCCACAATCACGCCGCCGCAACTGGTTTTATCGCCGATGCGGGCAATCGGTTTTTCTCCCAAAGACACGGTAGCTGTTCCTGTAAAATCACGCCTTCATGGCCGGGGCAGCGCACTTTATCGCCTATTCGTGCGACTTTCTTTGCCTCCAAAGCGTCATATTGGATGCGCCCTCGACACTTTCACCCACCGCACCGTTCGGATGCACGACCTTGCAGCCCACGTGCCGGCGATCTGCCTTTGCCGAAATTGGACCATTGCAGAATCTGTTGCGCTTAAGCGCCTGTTCGTACAGCGCTTGCGCATCCAATTGGGATTCCGGCTGTTCCTCTTGGTTACGCATTTTTCATCAATTAACATGGTATTGGTTTCCGTTTATGATTTTTTATTTGTTGTTTGAGAGCGATGACAATTAGCTTGAGGGAGGACTTTGATAAACGGCGAAAAGTGACCGCACTCTTGCCGTTGGCAGCCCCATCGTTGTTATCCTCACCGTTATCGTCAACGGTTAAATCGTTGTGGGTTTCTTATCTCTTTCTTTTTAATATCTACCCCGTTGTCTGGGGCAAATCCTGTTCCCGTTCCTGCCAGCCGATATGCTTACCGTCTAGCCAGATGCCTGCATCATCCATTAATAGGGTAGATTGCCCAAAACGTAGTAAAAATCTTTTCATTATCCAAGGTGAGTGATGTTTTTTCCCACTCTAACTCAATTCGCTCATTGAGCAAATTGAAACACCTCGTTAGCTCGAGTGGTACGCAACTGTTCAATGTTCTCACTCAAGTCCCCTGCTTTTGATATTGGTGACATCATAATACCCACCAAAAATGTTTTTATATGGTTGCCGACCAGACATTACGAACATGATTTAACTGAATATTGCTGATGTCGTTACCGGCCAAATACGCTTTAATGTCATTGCCGGTTTTAATTGCAGTGGTGCGACCGCGACCGATATTAACGGTTTGGCTTGAAAATCACATCTATCGAGCGGTCGTTTTTGATGGTGTAGGTTTGGTCGTTTTCCACTACGGTGTCCATATTCTTTTTACATGAAACCAGTAGTTCATTGCCTGGAGCATCTTCCATCAGCATGCTGTTATATCCCTTGCCTTTTATGGTTTTGGAGCGAATATGCATTTGCGTGCGGGTTTGAGGAGATTGCCCGGCGGCATATTCAGCGCATTATAAACCCGCGCGGTAATAATCGGCTGGTCAGGGTCGGATTCTTGAAAGCTCACAATCACCTCCTGTCCGATACGCGGAATCGCTAACATACCCCAACCTTGTCTGCCCAAGGGTGGCTAACCCAATCCAACAGGAGCTATGGTCGTTCATTTCCCAATCTGTCCCAGTGAAATTGCACCCGCACTCGTCCATATTCGTCACAATAGATTTCTTCATTCTCGGTCCAACTACGACAGCAGTTTGCGTGCCGTGAATGCGGTTTTTGTGGCAAATTGGCTCGATAAGATTGGTCAGGTGGAATAAATTCAAATTGATTAGTGAGGTGCGCCTTTTTCCGCCGGCTTCCTGTTCTGGCGGCCTGCGGTTGTTCTCCGTGGTGAATGATTTGGGTTAATTGCCAGCAGATCGTTTTGAGCGTTGGTTCGGGTGGTTGAGTAGTCTGAAGCACCCACCAACCTGTAACCGTGCAGAGTTGCTTTTCACCGGAAACTCTAAATGCGTCGCGTCGTAGCGCATCTAGACGATAACGGTAAAGGCTTCTTCCATGCAGGGTATCTTTATAACGGCCGTAATCATAGTGTTCATAAAATCTGACGTTGATTCTGGCTGTTGTTGGCTTTCACGAGAAAACCCTCTGCCGACCAACGTGGTTTTTGAATGTCTAGTCTTTCAGTGTGCTGTGTGAGGTGCGGTTTGTTCAGCTGCAAACGTAAACTCGTAATGGTGTTTTCTTGAAGCTGTGCGTTGCGGTTCAGGTTAGAGGTTAGGTTCACGCCGGTTTTATTTAGACGCCGAGCATCATCGCAAAAATAACTTCGTCAAATCCATCATTACTTTGCCGGAAAAAGAAAATATTCCTTCTTCTGCACATAGTCGTTGTAAAAATTGATAATCGGTTTCGGTATTGGTACACAAAATTCAGTCGTTCCGGATGTTGATCGGTAAAAATTGAAAGTATAAGCCGGAACGTGTCCTTCTTTAATAATGTGGTGAGAATAGTTTCAATATTTTTCTGTTGGAAAATACGTGAATTACGACGTTGTCGTTAATCGCCATAAAGAGGGCTGAATACAAATCCTGATACGCAGTTTTATGAAATCCTGTGTCGCCTTCGTTCAAACACCGTTGCCACTCTGTTACCGTGCTGTAAGCATTCACCATTTTGCCAAATAGAAAACTCCTGCCAGGTTATCCAACACTGCACCAAAATTAATTGAAGGACGGAGGAGACATCAGTAACACATCTAATTCAAACAGCTCGTTGTAACGCTCAACCAAATCAAAGCGAATGACGGAAAAGGTTTCAACCGGTAATGTGCCGGCTTTTAAGGTAAATTGAGACCAACGGGAGCGATATTAAAATAAATCGGCCGCATTTTAAGATCCGTGTAGGGAAATATGCGCATGATATTTTCCTTAGGTAAGATTGATATTATGAGGAGATTACTGTACTTCCGGAGAAGAAGAAGCTATTATTTTTATGAGTATTGGGTGATTATCTTTACTTTTTGGAAAGAAGTACAATGTCACTATTATATTAATATATTTATGCGACTATGATTAACCTCATCATAGGTCGGCATTGAAATCAAAATATATCAGATATGCATAATAACCCTTTAATAAGGCTCATTCTGAGATTAAAAATGCAACACCCTTATAAAATCTCAACTATAAATCAATGACTCAAGTTTTATATTTTATTTTTTAGCATTAAAGTATTTTTGAAGATGACGCGTAAAATAAAAAGAATTGCAACGATTCCGTTATATAACAATTTCACTATGAGAGCTTTCATTTCAGATTCTTGCTAGTACGGTTATGCTCATATCCAATATCGCGATGAGAAACAGGTGTCTTGCCCAGCGTTTACCGGCAATATGCCTACAGAAACGATTCCCGGCAGCATAACTAATATTAAATAGACAGCCGCAGATAGAAATGAAGGTAAAAGGGTATGCTTTCTGAGATAATAGAAAACTCTTCAGGTGGGATGTAAATAGTGTGTAGCACAACTATGCTTAACAGCGCTACTATGGTATAGATACCACCAGCGATAATAGTAGACCAAGGTGATTTCTACTAATCTCCGAAGAGTTAATCACTACATTGTCTTTCTCAAAAATAGATTTTGTTTTGAGGTATAGAATAAAAGTGGCACATACGAGATACAATGACTAATGACACAATCCATACTCATTTGAGTACCCTGAAAACTAATATAAACGGCGAGAAGTGGAATCATAACAACCATCCAAAAGTAAAAAGCCAGTAATAACTTTTTACGGGCCCTTTACGAAGTTTTATATTACAGTGCGGACAAGATTTTATACCCATAAAACCTTTAAACGCGGTACCTATTGATTGGTTACAGTGTGGACAAGGTAGACTTTGAGTTAACATTTTATTTTTCCTGAGCATGTGTGTTGTCTTTATTTTATCCCGCATATTGAAAAATATAATAAACGTACTAAATGAAACCTATACACCAAATGATAGAAAACGAACCGCACTTTTAAATAGAAAAAGAAAGATAGACTATACGCTTTCCTTGCACAAATCAGTATATAATTTGCTGAGCCTATTACTCCTATGTGGATTTCATGTTTAAGAAAATTGAGTTAATTCAGGTCTATCCTACGTATCCTAACCATAGATTTGATCCGCGATGTGTCTTTTGCGTATACATTTTACCCTCGTTGAGTTATGATTGTTTAATGAAAACGAGCTTGTCTATTGTAATAATTATAAAAGCTATGTAATTGAGTAAGCAGAAAGTTATTGCTGATATTCATTTAAGGAACAAAAATGGGAAGCGTTATTTAAATACGTACTAGTGTGCTTTTCTTAGCTGCCTGTAGGTTCAAAAACGCCTTCGGGTGATGAGAAAAATTATGGCGGTAGCAACCTCACCAAATGGTAAATCTTTATGTGTTGACAGAAACACTTGATTATGAATTTCCAAAGTCTAAGGGAAAGGATATTAAGTTATGAACTATCGCCGGTATTTTGCGGAGATTGGGCAGCCTATTAGTGCACGTGATGTGGGTAAAGCGAACGTAGTGTCGATTTTTCATTTAACGATGCGATATAAGCGTTTATAAAGAAGGAAATCAGAAGTTTTCGAGTAAAGAATCTGTGAGATTAGGGATTTTTATACTAAAAATAGCAAGGCTAAACAGCTTTTAAAACACCTTGAAAGAATGATCAAAAAGATCGTTCAATGAAAATTAGTTGCTGAGCATGAGACGAATGAGAAAAATCTTGTGGATTATGTGTTTAACGTGAGTAAGAAAGGTGATGATAAAGTTAGGAGCGAGTTGTAACACTTGCCAATCGAAAAGATATTATCAAAGAATATCAATCAACCCCAGGTAATTTTAAAGACTATAGACTAATATTTTTATGAGCCAAGTGTAGTTGAGAAGCGGATATTTGGAACTCAGGTTGAGAAAGAGAAATTGACGTCCGGTGAAGCCATTACTTTAAGAAATTGGAGACGTATTCTTCCAATGAGTATTAGTGTTAAGTAGTTGAACTATCATCAATAGTTATTTATAGCTAATATTAGTGTTTATCACCAATATTAGCTTTTTATTTATTTTATGGTCGTTTTATTTTGCGTAATCTTTAAGATTTTTAGGTATAGTCGCTTTCATGACTATATTTTAAACTTTATCTCTTATTATTAAATGGTGCCTCGAGGCCAGACTTGAACTGGCACGCCTCGAAAGGCGAGGGATTTTAAACCTTTGTGTCTACCGATTCCACCACTCGGGCATTGAGTGATTAGCTAATTGCGTTTGGGGGTTATGGAGGCGTGTCCCGGAGTCGAACTGAGCTACATGGATTTGCAATCCAGTGCATAACCGCTTTGCTAACACGCCATTAGTTTGGAGTCGGGAAACGAGGCTCGAACTGCGACCCCGACCTTGGCAAGGTCGTGCTCTACCAACTGAGCTATTCCCGCATTTGTTGTTAGTGCGGTGCATTTTACTGACTTATGTCTAAGTGTCAACAAACAATTAAAAATAAGCGTGTTTGTTGAAAATGCAAAAAGATTTAAAATTCATGATAAAAATTTTAACTGTTCAATCAAGTATTTATAAAAAATCTCTTTTAATAACACAATGGTTTGTGCCAAAATGAGCCTCAATTTTTATAAAAAAGTGCGGTATAAAATTTTGTTATTTTATCGGAGGATTTATGACGCAAGAATATGAGATTGATACTTTATTAGCTCAAGCCGGTAATCGTACAGATGAGCGAACCGGTGCGGTTTCCACTCCCATTTTTCTTTTCTACAGCCTACGGCCATCAAGGAATCGGTGAAAGCACCGGTTTTGATTACACCAGAACCAAAAACCCAACCCTGTAGCGTATTAGAAGACACCATTGCCAAATTGGAAAAAGGTGAACATGGATTTGCTTGTTCTTCCGGCATGGCAGCAATTCAATTATTGATGTCGCTATTTACTTCACCGGATGAATGGATCGTGTCCAGTGATGTGTATGGCGGCACTTATCGTTTATTGGATTTTTGTTATAAAAACACCAACGGCGTGAAACCGGTATATGTAAATACCGCCTCTGTAAATGAAATTGAGGCAGCGATTACGCTGAATACTAAAGCCATTTTTATTGAAACGCCGTCTAATCCGTTAATGGAAGAATGCGATGTGGATGCTATTGCGAAGGTAGCGAAAAAGCATAATTTACTACTCATTGTTGATAATACATTTTTAACACCGGTGTTATTCCGCCCGATGGAGCATGGCGCGGATATTGTTATTCATCAGCGGTACGAAATATATTGCTGGTCATAATGATGTGTTGGTCGGTTTAATTGTTGCGAAAGGGCAGGAATTGTGTGAGCGTCTCAGCTTATATTCAGAACGGTGCCGGTCCGGTGCTATCGCCATTTGATTCTTGGCTAACCATTCGTGGCATGAAAAACCTTAGCCTTGCGTATGCAACGTCATGAAGAAAATGCAAAAAGCCATTGCGGAATTTTTAAAAAACAACAACCACAAGTTAAAGATGTGTTATATCCCAACAAAGGTGGAATGTTATCGTTCCGTTTACAAGATGAAAAACTGGGTGAATACTTTCTTAAAATCCATTAAATTGATTACTTTTTGCTGAAAGCCTTGGTGGTACGGAAAGCTTTTATTACTTATCCGGCAACCCAAACTCACTATGGATATTCCGGAAGCTGAGCGTATTGCGCGCGGAATTACGAACAATCTGTTACGTTTTCTCCGTGGGTTAGAAAAATGTTGAGGACATTAAGGCCGATTTAGCACAAGCATTTGCACAACTTAAATAAGTGATTAACGGAGGGCAAAAATGAAAGTTGCGGTGTACAGTACGAAAAAGTTATGACCGAAAAATATTTAGAATTGATTAATGCTAAATATGGTTTGGCGCTAGAGTTTTACGATTTTATGCTTAGCGAGCGAACGGCAAAAATGGCGGAACATTGCGAGGCTGTGTGCATTTTTCGTGAATGATGACGGTAGTCGAAAAAGTGTTAGAAAAACTGGCCGAACTTGGTGTGAAAAATTATTGCGTTACGTTGCGCGGGTTTCAATAATGTGGATTTAAAAGCAGCGAAAGAATTGGGTTTAACTGTTGTTCGCGTGCCGGCCTATTCACCGGAGGCCGTTGCAGAGCATACTGTTGGGTTGATGATGACATTAAACCGCCGTATTCACCGTGCTTATCAACGTACTCGTGAAGCGAATTTTTCTTTAGAAGGGCTGATCGGCTTTAATATGCATGGACGCACCGTCGGTGTTATCGGTACCGGTAAGATTGGTGTTGCCGTTATGCGTATTCTAAAAAGGATTCGGTATGCATATTTTGGCTTATGATCCGTTCAAAAATGCGGCTACAGAAGAGCTGGGGGCGGAATATGTGAGTTTAGATGAGATTTATCGTCGCTCTCATGTTATTACTCTGCATTGTCCGGCCACACCTGAAAACTATCATTTATTAAATCGTGATGCTTTTGCTAAAATGAAAGACGGCGTGATGATTATTAACACCAGCCGTGGTACTTTTAATTGATACCAAGCCGCCATTGATGCGTTAAAACAACGTAAAATCGGTTCTTTAGGGATGGATGTGTATGAAAACGAAAGAGATTTATTCTTTGAAGACAAATCTAACGAAGTGATTTTTAGATGACGTCTTCCGTCGCTTGTCTTCTGCCAATGTGTTATTAACTAGGGGCATCAAGCCTTCTTAACAGAAGAAGCACTAACCAGTATTGCTGATGTAACGTTATCGAATATCTACACCGTGGGCAAAAGGAAAACCTTGCGATAATACAGTACAATCATCTTGTTTTTAGCACTAAACTAATTTGTGCGAATGGCATCACGCTATGCTATTATGCGCGAACATTTAAACAAAAATGCCATGTGAAATGGTATTGTTCACCAAAAGAAACAAGGACAGAAAAATGAGTGAAGTATTACATTCCAGCGATGCAACTTTCAGTGACTGATGTTGTTAATTCAGACGTGCCGGTGATTGTTAGATTTTTGGGCTCCGTGGTGCGGTCCGTGCAAAATGATTGCTCTGATTTTAGATGATTTGGCAGTAGAATTTGCCGGTAAAGTGAAATTGCAAAATCAATATTGATGATAACCAAGCTACACCGGCACAATTTGGTGTTCGTAGTATCCCAACATTGCTGTTATTCAAAGACGGCAAACCGGTGGCAACCCAAGTTGGTGCATTACCTAAAAATCAATTAGCGGCTTTTTATAAACCAAAAATATCTAATTGAATCAAACAAAAACGCCGAGCTTTATAGCTTTGGCGTTTTATTTTATGACAAAGAGTGCGGTGGAATTTAAAAACATTTTCGGTATTATGTAGCAGTTGCACAAAGTCCGAAAAATTGACTAATTTACCGCATAAATTTTGAATGCCTTTTCGAGATAAAAATCGTAAAAAGGCATTTCTTTTGCCTCAAATTTCAACTCTCAATCTCATCATATTCCGTTTTTCCATTTTCCAAAATTCAAAGTGTAACTATTCCTCTAAACCTTAATTTAGGTGAAAGCTATTTATGCAATTCTATTGAAATCTATCTAAGTCTATACTCGCATCAGTATTTCATCATATGTGGCTTGTTCTTATGTGGCTTGTTCTTCAAATAAGGAAAAAGATAAACATCAGAATACGCTTTCATCTGCCTTTAAATTCAAACCATAAATACGTTATCTATTGGCTGTATGTAAAAATAAAACTTGACAAAATGATAGATAATATTTAGTACTCAACGAACATACATCTGTGGCTGATGTAGGTGTCCCATCCAAGAGTAGTTAAATCTACCGCCTACTGAAGCCACTCATTATTTATTTTGTGTAGGAACTGTTATGGAGTCCTCGCTATTCTTATTGATGGTGGTTTTGTTAGAAGAAAGTTAAGTGAAAAGCTTGGTTCCGGACAGTCACTAACATCTCTCGATTTTTCTAAGCTTATTGATAATATTCAAAATCATCACGTATTTAAGGATAAGAGACTCTATAGAGTGTTCTATTATGATGCTTTTTCCATCAGATGAAAAATTAACAAACCTATTGATTCGTCAGTATTTGATTTGTCTGCCACGTCCTTATCAAGTGATAGTAAACGACTTTTTCTGATTTAATGCGTTTACCCTCTTTTTCGCTTTAAGAATGGGGAAAACATCAACAAATGGAAGAACTTGGAAAGTTAAGCCATCTATTCTTAAACCAGCTAACGGTAATGCTATAACAGTAAACGCTCGAGATATTCAACCAAATATCAGCCAGAAAGGTGTGATATGAAAAATCGGCTTAGATATGGCTACATTAGCTCTAAAAAACAGGTTAGTACTTTAGCATTAATTACTGGAGATAGTGATTTTTGTTCCAGCGATAAAAATTAGCGAGAACTGAGGGTGTACAAATTTATTTAGCCAACCAATATGGGGCATTCAATAAAAACCCGAAATGTATGAGCATATTGATGTGCTTTTTGATTCAATTTATTAAATGGCGGTATTTTCTACCGCTATTTTTGTTTCCATTGCCAATGTACTTCCTTTTTGGCTGATTTGTGTTCGCGATCCAGTCTCTTTTTGTAAAAACTCATTCAGTTGTTTGCGAACGGAATCATGATGCTTTTCAGATGGCGTGTCAAGATTTTTGTTCAATATCAAAAATGCGCTGCGTGAGTTCGGCAATGGTGAAGCCTTTATTAGGTGCTTCTCGCATAACTTGTGCGATGTATTTACGAATTTTTCCTTTAAAGAGCTTGTATTTGCAACGGTACAATTACATACCACAAGGAGTTATTCAATTACCTGAGAAAAACAGCGTTGCTTTTACTTTTTGTAATGAGAATAATTATCATAATTATTCATGGTGTTTTTTGGACAAAAATCTGGAAACACCAAATGATGAAAACACCGATTGCTGATAATGATAAAAAATTAGACATCATGGATCATTTAAATCAGGATCACTCTGATGAATTGTTGATTGTCGCAAATTATTATGGACAGAACAGTGATTATTCTGAGGCAAGGATTAGTGATATTTTTGAAGAAGGAATGGTCATTGATGCTTATCATATCGATCGTGGAAATTTACAGTTTTATGTGCCATTTACGATTACTGGTTCAATTGAGGAAAAAATTCTCTATTTGGCTTATTATGCTTTGACTAAACAAGGTGAAAAATTCAAAGGTAATAAGCGGCAATTCTTCACTGTTGGACAAAAATCAATGCCCTCTAAAAATATCATGCGTATTTTCATCAATGGCGTTAATCCATTTCCCGAATACTATGCAGCTTACTCTTATGGTTTTGTGTTAAAACGCATTGATCGTCCGCAAAAAATTCACTCAAATAATATGAAAAAAGGTTTTTTTATGCGGGTGTTTGATCGCATGTTTATTTGGCTGCTACGTATCTTGAGCTCTAAAAACAGAATGAAACTGATCGGACAAATGAATAGCGATATTCGCATATATACCCTGCGTTTGTCCGCCCAAGATATTTCAGGCCAATATGTTCAAGGCGCCATTGATGTCTATTTACACGGAGACAGTCCTGGAGGAGCTTGGATTAAACAACTTAAAGAAGGTGATATTATTTTCAGTCGGGCGAGTATAAAGGATAAACATCCACATTTACGACATGGAAAAAACGTGTTGATCGGTGATGAAACCGCCTATCCCGCCTTGGCTGGCATTCTTGAGTTATGGAGTAATCCCGAACCGCCCATTATTTTGATTTTGATGAATGATCCTGAAGAAAAGGACTATTTTAAAGATCTTGCTATGCCTAAAGATACGGAACAACATTATTTGATTTATGCAGAGAAAAAACAGTCTGAATTGATAATTGATGCACTAAAGCAACTAGGCAGTTTGGATGGTGCCTGGGGTGGGTTGGAACGTAGCGAAGCACAAAAAGTACGTCATTATATTCGTAATGTTCTTTCTATTGATGGAACCAAAAATCACATTAAAGGTTACTGGACTATGAAGTAGTCTCTATTTATTTAAAAAATAAAATTCTTTTTCACTTAAAAAGGAGAACACAATGAAAACGAGAACGAGTAAAGTTGCTTTTTGTTAACGTTAGCTACGTCGCTAACTGCTGAGCCGATATTTGCCAATACAACGTCGAAAAACAATAGCCAAACGGTGAAAACTGAGGAATTGGAGCCTATCATTGTGTATTCGAGAGGTGTGCGGGAATCTAAATTAGATACGCCGTTTATGGTGGATATGATTGATAAACAAGATATAAAAACAAGAAATACAAAAAATGTTTTGGAGGCATTATCTACATTACCAAGTTTGAATATCCATAACGGCAATAATGCTGCCACAACCGCCGTTTGGATTCGTGGCGTAGGCTCTTTAACCAACACCAGTATGGACGACAACTCTGTAGATGTTGTGGTGGATGGAATAAGCAACGGCAAATCTGGCTTAGCCCGTCCATTGCTTGATATCGAACGGATTGAAGTAGCCAAAGGACCGCAAGGAACTTTATTCGGTACTAAAGCTGAGGCGGGCAGCATTATGATAAAAACTGCTGATCCGCAACCGGAATTTGAGAGCAAAATTGGTGTCAATGTAGGCAATTTGAATTTACGTGGTATAAACGGCTTGCTTAATGTGCCACTTTCTAAGCAGTTTTCATTCCGATTGGCCGCACAAGTGGAACGTTTTGACGATTACATAAAAGATAGAGATACAGGGAGACCACTGAATACGAAAAACAAATGACGCATTACAGGCAAAAACTTCGTTGGAATGACGGAGATCGTAATGATGCAGTATTAAGCATTTATCACGATCAGCGTAAAAACTTCTTACCCATTATTCTTTCAGACCCATTTTCGTTTAAAACCCAAACAAACGGTTTGCCGCATAATGCGTATCGTAAAAACTCTGGTATTTCGTTGAAGTATATGCATGCGTTTGATTTTTGCCGTTTTAAAATCCACCAGTGCCTACCATTATCACCATGCCAATGTTAACCGCCCGTTAAGACCTCTTGATATGTTGGGAGTATTCTATGATGCGGCAAAGGCTCCTCAGACGTTACGGCCATTATTAGATCAATATTACTATAAAAACAAAAATAATCGTCAAAATGTTAATGAACGGGTAAGACAATTCTCACAGGAATTAAAATTGACCTCGGAAACTGATACTGGCTTAACTTGGGTAGCTGGGGTATATTTTGAAAAACGGAAACGAGATTTTAATTACGATGCAATTCGAGATATCCAACCGTTACCACCAACTCCGATGGTACTGGGTGCCGATCATTTTAATGGGGTGCTGAATCGTGAATTTGATTATGAAACAAAAGCACTTTTCGGCGAGCTCACATTCCCTTTGACCGAAGTATTAAAAGTCGTTGCCGGTGCTCGGTATGGCAATGAACGTTTGAACTATAGTGCAATTTATACACCAAATCCTAGCTTGACCAATCTTGCACACAATAGCGAAAAACATAAAGTCAGCGACAATTTCTAAGCGGTCGTTTGGGTCTGAACTATACTATCACACCAGAATGGCACCTTTATGCCATTCAAAGTTGGGGTAATAAATTCGGCAGTTTTTCTGATTACGGTACCAACATTGCACTTAAGGGGAAATGACCAACCTTACAAATCAGCCAAAAATACTGAGTTCGGAACAGGCAGTAAGTTTCTCACCCGCTGACGGCAAATTCGGACTTGATGTGTCTTTATTCAACAGCAAGTTGAAAGATGACCATATCACCATCACCCCTCATCCGTCTTATTTAACTCGTACGGGGAAAATGCAGACACTCGCTCTAGAGGGGTTGAATTAGGTCTGTTCTGGCAATTAACAGACCAATGGAAACTCAAACAAGACCTCATTTATTTAGATACCAAGGTGACAAAAGTGCCAGCAGAATCCAACAATATTACGGCAAAAGGAAACCGCTTGCCGCAAGCGGCGAAGTGGAGTGGTTCACTGTCAGTTGCATACTCTTCTCAACCGTTTAATCTTGGATTGATTGGCAAATCACAATTGCAGAGCGATTTATCCGTTCGTTATGTCGGCAGCCGTTATGCTCAACCAGATAATGTACAAAAATTAGGTCGCTATGTACTGTTAGACTTTTCTATGGGACTGCAAAGCCAACATCATAATGTTTCACTTTGGACCAAAAACCTAACCAATAGGAAATATCACGCATTCGGTATAATGCCTGGCTATGCTGGATTGCCAGCAACTGGACGCACGTTTGGCGTAAATTATAGTTATCAATTTTAGAGAAAAAGATGGCACATAGGCACAGCAGCATGACTTGGTCAATGCTAATAACATTATATATAAGCCAATATATCGGTATTTCATTTGTACTGACTGCCTCGGTCGTTGTTCTTCGAGCTTCAGGGTTTGCATTGGATAAACTGGCGCTACTTAATCTGATTGTATTCCCGATTGCTGGAAAATTATTTTTTGCATTAGCTGTCGATCATATCCTAACGTTCTTCCAAGGACGCTATCGTGGTTGGTTGATTATCGCACAAGGTAGTATGGCTGTTTTATTGGCAGTCATTAGTTTTGTTGATATTACTCAACATTTTTACACAGTAGTCGGGCTGTTTTTTCTCTACAGTATTATGACCTGCATTCAAGATGTCGCCATTGACGGATTAGCCTGCAAAATTTTTGAGCCCTCTGATCGACAAAAAGCCAACGCCGTGCAGTATGCTGGAAATTTATGCGGGAATGTGATTGGTGGCGGTGTGATATTGCTGTTTTACGACATCATTCAATGGCAAGGTGCTTTACTAGTGTTAGCAACATTGACGACGATCTCTTTTGTTCAATTAGTTTTTTATGTTGAACCGGAAACTGAAAAAACGCAAGTGGGGGATAGCGGTACACAATACCGATTCTTTAGACAGGTAACTGCCTTTATGCGTGCCAATAAATTTTGGTTTCTTCTGCTGTTTATACTGCCAAAGCGGTTTTTGCTTCAGCTTATGCACTGATTACCCCAATGTTGGTGGATGCTGGCTGGTCAATTGTCTGATATTGGTATGGTTACTAAAATTTACGGCTCAATTATCGGCGTACTTTCTGCTTTATTAATTATTCCTTTAATAAAACAATTTGGACGGATTAAAACGTTACACTATCTGGTCGCCTTTCAAACCTTGCCTTTGCTCGGCTTACTCATACTTACCAAACAACAGCTAGAAACATCAATGGTTTATGGTGTTATTGGTTTGTATTCGCTGATCCAACCGGCATTATTAGCCTCAATTAGTACTTTAATTATGGATAAAAGCCGCACCTATGCAAGCAAAAAGCGACCTTCTTTTCATTACAACTCAGTGTTATTGTGGTTATGGGATTTATTTATGCTGCGCTTGCCATGTATTTTGCTAGCCAATACGGTTATTTTCGTATTGCTCTCGTCTATTCTGCTAAACCTTATCGTCGTTGTACTCTACCTTCTAAAACATAGTAGATAAAGCACGGTGAGCATAATACTATTTCATCTTAATATATACCCTACATCGTATTTCTATTTTTACTTTACCAATTAATGTGTAATTAAAGCTATCAACGATCTCTATATCATCACGGTATTATGTAGCAGTTGCACAAAAGTCCGAAAATTGACTAAAACCGCATTCCAAATTAAGTGCCTTTCCCGAGATGATCTTGCGAAAGGCATTTATTTTTCCTGAAATTCTACGCGATTTTTCACGCAAATTCTTCATTTTCCGCTGATTTAGGCGTGAGAAACCCGCTCGACCGTGATATCGGTAAGCTAATTATCCCTTTCTATTTAAAATTTGATGAAATATCGCTAAGGCTATTGCAATCTACGCAGCTAACAGCATTTCATCGTACTTCATTTGTTCTTCCAGTCGCTTGAAGTAGTTTTGTGAAATTTCTTCGGGGGCAAAGGCTTTCATTCCGATTAACTCTCCTTGTCGGTGGTTTCCTTGCCAGTAACCGACCCATTCTTTGAGCGGTAATACCCATAAACACCGTTGAAGGACATCAGAAAATAATTCACCGTTGGATTTTTCTACGATTATCCGACATAAATGCCGCTTGATTGGCGTAATGTAAGGCGTATTTATTATCGGTTTTGTGATGTACGCCACGATGTAAATCGCGGAAACGTGCGTTAAAGGATTCTGCAAGATTATTGTTTATGCCTTTGGCACTAAAGGCTTCTTGATGGTTTACCGACCAGCGCGTGTAATGAAAATCAAGGTTGTTATAGGCTGATTTTTCATCGCACTACAATATCGCTGCCCGCGGTGATAAAAACGTTGATTTAAGGCGAATACAGTGTCAGCGTTTTTCGGTATAATCCATTGCCACGATGGTGCGGTTTTGAACCCCATATTTGTTCATCATTGGCGGAACGTTGGTTAAGGCTGATAATGCAGCGTTTAGTCGGTCTAAATTTGGGGAAATTTCCGTTCTTTTTCATCTGCTTGTTGGCGTTGTTTATGGTTGTTTTTACGGTAGTTTGGCCTTTGCGTAGCGTGAAGTTAATCCGCTCCATCTTCGTGAATTTCGCCTTTGCATTGGGCGTAAATCACGTTTTGAACAGGGCTTCACGCAACTTGTGGCAAAGCACGAAAGCCGTTTTGTAATTGATGTTGAGGTGGCGACTAATATCAATAGCACTAATGTCTTTTGAGCTATTTACCATCAGTAAAGTAGCGGCAAGAATATCGACCAACGGGAGCTTTATGAAAAGAGAAAAATGGTGTTGGTGGTAATGTAAAAATGACGTTGGCAATGCTTGCAGCACCAGCGTTTGCGAGATTCGAGAAAATAGGGCGTAGTGGCGAATGCCGCAATACGGACAACAAACATCGCGAATGCTGTTGGGATTACCCCAACGTTTTGCTTTGAGTAGGTGAAAGGCTTCGCTTTCGGTTAAACGGAAAATGTCCTTTATGCGATATTTTTGATTTGCTTGCCAATAAATGATGTTGAGCTTATTTTGAATTTCCTTGTGTAGTACAAGGCATTCGAGATTAGCTAAACGCTGATACATCGCCCACTTGAAAACCTCAAGTCGGCTCAAAGCGTTTATGTCTCGAATACTGTTAGTACACCACAAGGAAACTCGTGATTTTTAAATAAAATGGCGACAAACTTTAAATAGAGTCTTGATACAAATACAAGGCCATACGCCTATTTGCTTGTCTTTCTTCCAGTAAGGAAATGTAAAGGCTTTAATTAAATAGTGGTTCGTTGGCAAATTGTAGTCATTTTTGATAGGTTTTGATTCAAAAACTAGGGTTAGATATAATCCTCAGCAACGACATTGTCAAATAAAAAGCAACTCTTTTCTGAGTTGCCTTTTTAAATGAATTAAAAATATTCAGTATGCTATTAATTACTAAATTATTATAATTTAAGTAAATGACTAGCATATTTTTAAGATAATAAGAATATGTATCTTTTTATTTTACTAGTAATTGAATCTATTGTTTCCCAAATCAATATCTCCATTGTTATTTACTGGCATGTCAACATATGTATCTAAAATATTATTATCTCCTTGTAATCCAACTGCTCCTCTATCTTTAGCACCTTTCCAATATTTATTCCTTACTAAAGACTCAAATTGAGCAGCTATATATAGCTTTTTGAGAATTAGACATCTTTATTAATCACATCACCATTAGTTAAAAAGACAATAAAATCTTCATATCCTTTATATTCAATAATAAAAATCCATTCTTTTTGTTTTTTTCATCAATAATACATAATTTATTATCAGGAAAATTTCCTCCTTGTTTAGATAAGGAATTTTTAATGCTGAATCAATACTTGAGTTTATTGGTATTTGTTTAGGATATTGAAGAATATTTAACGATGAAAGCCAATCATTTCCTAATTGTTCAATTAACGGCTCAACACTCTTTAATCAGCCATTGAAACCTCCAAAAATATTGAATGTTTCAATATGTAAGGTATTATTTAGGCTTGTAGGGACATTTTTGTTCCTTATTGAGTTAATGTCAAGTTAAATATTTATTGTTTATTGGAAATTTCTTTTGAAAGAAATTGAGAAAGCATCTTTTAGGTTTTCAGGCATTGAGCGGTAGTCTGCAATCAATTTTTCTTCTTGTGCTGAAATCGAACTTTTCTTGAGTTGCTGCTTGAAACATTGATCCATTTCCTGTGAGCAGCCAAGTTATACTGATTTCTAATCCCTTATGAATTTTCACTAGAGCATCTACATTTGGATCGCGTCCCTCATTCAAGTAATTCATTGCCGAACGATATGAGATTCCCGTTACATTAGAAAATTCGTAACGGTCATATTTTTGGCTTCTAAGACCCTGCTTTAAACGTTCAGATATGCACATTGTTTCATATTCCTATTGCAAAAATGAATAATTGTGATATATTGCACACAATCAATATGAATAATGTTTCATATTTTTAGTTTAAGTAAGGCGTGATCTCAATATATGCCTCAACATTTTTCCCTTTTCATGTAAGTCACGCAAATTTTCGCCTATCAAGATGGCACAGCTATCTGATACCGAAGCGCGGGCATTGCTATGCCAAATTCGTTGGGGAGTGAGGAAAATGTGGTGTGTCCGAAATGCGGTGTACAACACGTTGCCTATTGCATTGCCTGTCGCAATCAATGGCGGTGTAAACATTGCACAATCATACCTTTAGCGTCACATCAGGCACGATTTTTTTGCTAATCGTAAGCTACCGATTCAGACTTATCTTTATGCGATTGCGTTATTTTGTGAATGCCGCTAAAGGCTTGTCTGCTTGCCAACTTTCGCGTGATTTGAACGTGCAATATAAGACGGCTTTTACGCTTGCTCATAAAATTCGTGAAAGTTTACAAATTCAGAAACAGTTATTTCCGCTTTCGGGGTGAAATTCATATCGACGGCACTTATGTTCATTCCCTGCCCCACGCCCTAAAAAATAAGAAAAAGCGAACGCGTGGACAGACGGATAAAAAGAAAATGCCAATCCTAATAAACGGTCAATTTTGTAATGCGAAACCGTTACACTGAAGAAGAAACCACAGAAAATCCGTATTTAGTGGGCGCAAAGAAAACCTTAACCTTTCCGATTTTTATCGGAAAAATAGTCGAGTCGTGAATAAATTGGCAATAAGCTATATCAAGGCAGGAAGTCGTATTCACGCAGACGAAAAACTCAGCTTATGACGAATTGATGATCCACTACGATTTACGCCGTGTGAACCATCAAAAAGAATACCGCAGCGATGAAGGTATAACAAACAATCTTGCAGAAAGCTATTTCAGTCGCTTTAAGCGTATGATTATTGGTACACATCATAAAATCAGCAATAAGTATCTTGATAACTATGCCAACGAATGTGCTTATCGAGAAGATAATCACCGTGTGGATAATCTGAGCCTATTTAACAGCACTCTCAGTCAATGCCTTGCTACTGATAACACAACAGACTGGCAAGGCTATTGGCAGGGCAATCATCGCCAAGCAGAAAGGCTGATAATGTAATGGGAATAAAAATCTACTTTCAGCCAAATTCAGGCTAAAATCGACCGCTTACAGCGTGAACGAACACAGGTGCTAGAACATCTCGAATTAGTCGAAAGAAAAATCCAAAAGCTCAACGATGCCCTTGAAGTGATGGAAGATGAAGCCTTAACCGATGAATACGATACTGAGGGTTTATTCGTATCTAACCTACAAACATAGATTCCGTGGAAAATTAAGACCAATGGTCTTAGCGGTACTCAAAGCTCAACCCGACCATTATTTCACGGTCAATGAAATCACTGAGATTGTCTTAATAAAAGACAGACAAGACCCTATCGTTCGTCCGAAGCATACGGTTTCCGTGCGTGGTGCGTTAAAACATTGGCTGGACAAAAAGGCGTAGTAGAACGGTTAGAAAGAGCGCAACTCGATGTCAAATGAGCGATTGAAACAAAAATAGCGGATAAATACCGCTATTTTCTATTCCAAAAGGCTTTAATCGCCAAGATCTGAGGCAACGTTCAATAATTCCTCTTTATGTACTTTCGCCAGTATGCGGTTAACCGTGTTATAATGCTTATCACCGACATCAACAAATTGTGGCATTCCTCCCAATATTAAGACTTTTTTTAGCAATCTCACTACAAAACATCCAATCTGGATTTTCACAAAACTTGAGCGACTAATCGCATCGTAATCAAGGGCTGCGGTTTTTGGTTCTTTCGGCATATAAGGTTGAGTTAATGCGTTAATCTCTTGTGACAAACACTGCATTTGCACCATCAGTTCATCTTGTTTTTCTTTTTAGCTTTAATAGGCGTTCCACTAACTCGTGTTTCAGCAGCTTTTTGTGCTATAATAAAAATCCCTATCGAGTTAAAAATTTCAATAGGGATTTTAAGGTTTTTAATCGGTTAAATCTTTGTGCAACTGCTACATAATACCGAACATTTTTAAAACCTACCGCACTTTTTATTTCATATCGCGCAAACCGCTTTAAAATTCCTTTCATATAATTATCCAACTGCGCCGTCAATCGCAAGGTTTCGCCGGTATGTGGATGTTCAAAAACGAATCGAGTAAGCGTGCAAAAGAGGCGTGTTAAACCTAATTCGGCCATTTGTTGATCGAATACTTTGTCACCATATTTGCTATCTAAGGCAATCGGATGGCCGGCATATTGGGTGTGGACGCGGATTTGATGGGTTCGCCCGGTTATCGGCGAGCTTAACCAAGTCGCATTAACATAATGCTCCTCCACGGAAAAAACGGGTTTCCGACGGTTTACCCTGTTCGCTGACTTTAACAATACGTTCGCCGCTAGATAGTTCATTTTTTTAATAACGGAGCCTGCACTACTTTGCAATGAGATTGCCACTGCCCACGCACAAGCGCTAAATACTCTTTTTGTACTGTTTTCACGCAGTTGTTCATGAAGATTGCGCAAGGCTGAACGTTTTTGCCACCACTAGAATACCCGAGGTGTCACGATCCAAACGATGAACCAATTCTAAAAAACGGGCTTCCGGACGTAGCGCACGTAATGCCTCAATCACGCCAAAATCGAGCCCGCTCCCACCATGCACGGCGATACCGGAAGGCTTATTGAGCACCAATAAAGTAATTGTCTTCAAAAATAATTTGTTGTTCTAGTTGGGCGACTTTGGTCAGCTTTATTGGAAATTGTCTCCTGTGCTTTTTTTCTGCCACGCGTACCGGTGGAATTCGTACCACATCATCAGCTTGTAATTTATATTCCGGCTTTGCTTCTGCCTTTATTCACCCGTACTTCGCCTTTACGCACAATGCGATAAATCAGACTTTTAGGCACGCCTTTTAAGCGCGCAAGGAGAAAAATTATCTAATCGTTGGCCGGCTTCGTCATCATTTATGGTGAGAAATTGCACGTTCGGGTTTAACTATTTTTCATTCATCTTGTGTTTATTACGATCTTTTGACATAAAAATTGGCGTGCATCATAGCATATTGCGCTATGAGTTTGAATGTTGCAAAGAATCTTCCCCGAAGGGTGAAACGCCTTGCTAAAAATCCCTATTCAGGCGATAATAACGCGCCTTTTTAAGTCATAAAAAAGGCTTTAAAATAAACACGTTATCATTGATAAAATACAATGCGGCATTCGGCATAAGACGTTGTTATTGTAATGATTTTTCAACCATCAATATGAGCGACAGCTTGCAAAGCCATTTTTAGCAGGTTTTGTTTTTGATTCACATATCAAGATGGTATGAATGTGAATAAGGTAGCCAATGCACCCAGCAGATGACAGTCAGGGAAGACTGACATTCTGCGACAGACACAGGTCGGCGACTAAGCAAAGTGCGGTCATTTTTTGATGACGTATTTTTAGGGTGTTAAACCCTTTTCGATAAAAGAGAAAAAACGAATGAAAAGAATGTTAATTAACGCAACTCAAAAAGAAGAGTTGCGCGTTGCGTTAGTCGATGGGCAACGCTTATTTGACTTGGACATTGAAAGTCCTGGTCACGAACAGAAAAAGCCAATATTTACAAAGGAAAAATCACTCGCGTTGAGCCGAGTCTGGAAGCTGCTTTTTGTGGATTATGGCGCAGAACGCCACGGTTTTTTTACCGTTAAAGAAATTGCTCGTGAATATTTCCCGGCTGATTATGTTCTATCAAGGTCGCCCAAATATTCGCGATATTATTTCTGAAGGACAGAAGTTATCGTTCAAGTGAACAAAGAAGAGCGCGGCAATAAAGGTGCTGCGTTAACAACCTTTGTTTCCTTAGCAGGAAGTTGTTGGTGATCATGCCAAACAACCCTCGTGCGGGTGGCATTTCTCGTCGCATTGAAGGCGATGAGCGTTTGGAATTAAAAGGATGCCTTGAGTTCTTTGATGTGCCTGAAGGTGTCGGCTTTAATCGTGCGCACCGCCGGTGTGGGTAAATCGCCGGAAGAATTGCAATGGGACTTAAAAAGTGCTATTGCACCATTGGGAAGCAATCAAAACAAGCTCTCAGAAAGCCGCCCTGCGCCGTTCTTAATTCACCAAGAAAGTGATGTTATCGTGCGTGCGATTCGCGACTATTTACGTCGTGACATCGGCGAAAATTCTGATTGATAGCCCGAAAAGTCTATGAAAAAGCGAAAGCACATATCAAATTAGTGCGTCCGGATTTCATTAATCGGGTAAAAACTTTATCAAGGCGAAGTGCCGCTGTTCAGCCATTATCAAATCAGAATCACAAATCGAATCTGCTTTCCAACGTGAAGTGCGTTTACCTTCCGGCGGTTCTATCGTCATTGACGCCACTGAAGCGTTGACAGCCATTGATATTAACTCCGCACGTTCTACCCGTGGTGGCGATATCGAAGAAACAGCGTTAAATACCAATCTTGAAGCAGCGGATGAAATTGCTCGTCAATTACGTTTACGCGACTTGGGCGGTTTTAATTGTGATCGACTTTTATCGACATGACGCCGGTGCGCCATCAACGTGAAGTGGAAAAACCGCATTCGTGATGCGGTGCGACAAGATCGCGCGCGTATTCAAATTAGCCGCATTTCCCGCTTCGGTTTGTTGGAAATGTCACGTCAACGTTTGAGTCCGTCATTAGGGTGAATCCTCTCATCACGTCTGTCCGCGTTGCCAAGGCACCGGCAAAAATCCGTGATAATGAATCTCTGTCTCTTTCTATTCTTACGCTTGTTAGAAGAAGAAGCGTTAAAAGAAAAATACCAAACAGGTTCACACAATCGTTCCGGTACAAATCGCGTCTTACTTATTAAACGAAAAACGTAAAAGCTATTCATAGCATCGAAAAACGCCATAATGTGGATATTGTGGTGGTGCCGAATGAAGCGATGGAAACACCTCACTTTAGCGTGTTCCGTGTGCGTGATGGCGAAGAGGTGAATGAGTTAAGCTACAATTTGGTAAAAATTACATCAAGATCAGGATGAAACATTTGTTGCAGAAGAATCGTTTAGTTTCCCGTAATATTGATAGTGCTGAAGCTGAAACGCCAGCGGTTGAAAGTGCTGCGGTATCTTTAGCTATTACGATGCCAGCACCTGAACCGGTAGAACACAAAGAAAAAGTGCTCCATCTTTGTTCTCTCGCTTATTGTCTGCGCTGAAAAGGCTTGTTTGCTTCTGAACCAAAAACAAGAAGATCAGACGAAAAACACGTAACAATAACCGTAATAGCAATAATCAATCGTCGTAATCAAGAACGTCGTAATAGCCGTCGTCAGCGTAATGATACGTGGATAATGCTGATGTAAAAGGCAACGGAAAGAACAGAAAAATCTGAGACTAAAAACCGTAATCAAGAGCGTAATGCAAAACGTAATCGCAAAGCTGAAGTAATTGAAGAGGTTATTAATCCAGGATGTGGTTGAATCAACCACGAATGAAAACCAAATCGGAACAGGTACTGCAGCGTCGTCAACGTCGTGATTTACGTAAGAAAGTGCGCGTTAATGAAGAGGTTGCAGAAACGAATATTGCCGATGTAGAGACTATCGCCTTTGCAGAACAAAAACGCGTAGAACCAAAACCCTGCTGTTCAACAGGCTGATGAAAAAATGTTGTTGCGGCAGAATCCGTTGAAGTTGTGGATGTTGAAAAACGAAGCTGAGAAATCTCGTGATAATTCACGTCAACGTCGTTTGCCACGTCATTTGCGTGTGAAATAATCAGCGCCGTCGCCGTAATAATATACAGGAAAAATCGCCAATGCCATTATTTGCAGCGGTAGCTTCTCCTGAATTGGCAAGCGGTAAGATTTGGATTGATATGAATCAGCTTAATCAATCGAAGGAAAATTCATTTTTGTCTATTGATGAGCTGTTAGAGCAACAAAAATCAATGTGTGTCGAATGAACCGGAAATTACGGTTCCGGCATTGGATATGATCGTTGAGAAAAAGCAAAAGTGATGTGCAACCTTTAACAGAGTTTATTACTCAACCGGCAAATGATTCTGTTGAGAAAAAAGTACAGAGCCTCTTTACAGCGTTTGAATCTCAATAATGTGGTTTCTGGAACCAACCCCAGCCTAAGGTTGAAGAGAGTGTTTCTGCGCCGATTATCGATGAATTAAAATTTATGCCGGAAACTGAGCGCACTTTTTAGCTTTAACGGTCGTTTAGGCACATTTTCTTCGGTAACTCATATCAAGGCTGAAATGACTTGTGCCAAAGCCTCGGAAGAGCCGATCACTGCGTATCCTATTCAAGAATGGAAAGAATCCGTTACTATTTTTATGGTAAAGGGCAGCAGGGCATCACATGGCAATTAGTCATGTGTATTCTGAGCCAACAAAAGCATAATCGTTGAGAAAATAAAGCAGTTAAATAATTTCTTTTTATTTAACTGCTTGACTTAAGTGGGTAAAGTCCGTATCATTCACCTCGCTCAAAACCACGGAGGAATGGTCGAGGCGGTTGAAGGCACCGGTCTTGAAAAACCGGCGAGGGTTTACGCCCTCCCTGGGTTCGAATCCCAGTTCCTCCGCCATATTTTCAAAAAGCGCTAAGTTTATGACTTGGCGCTTTTTGTTTTCCATTATCTGTGGTTTTTGTAGTACCAAATGATGATTAATTAAGTGTGTAGTATGAATTTTTAATGTTACTGATTTGGTTGAAATTACATGAGCTTATCAGAATGGAGAGCTTATTCCATAAGCCGATTAAGTTAAAAATATCTGAATAATCCACCGCACTTTTTGCTCGACTTCTATTTTATAAATACAAAAAGGACTAGGTGTTAAACCTAATCCTTTATATCATGTCTTAAATTATTTCTTTGCTATTTTGTTATCTAATGCAAATGCTCCGGCTCCTGCAAAAACAAAGTATAAGAAGATAAAACAGTATAAAAATTGCTGCTCACCGCCATTCATAAGAGGGAAAAAGAGCCTTTAGGGCATGGAACATAAAATAGGGCTACAGCCATTTGACCACTTAATAAGAAAGCGGATACGCGGGTAAATAAACCTAGCGTTAACAAGATGCCGAAGACCAATTCGATCACACCGCCAATGCCCATTAAAGAAGTAAGCTCTACGGAACCGTTACCGCCTGTCATCGACATCGGGAATTCCCTAGAATTTTGCGGTGGCGTGTAACACGAAGGCGTAGCCTGAAATAATGCGTAATAAAGCCCACGTAATTACTGTATTTGTTTAAAAACATAAATTTTCCTTAAATAAAACCATCGAGGAATGAATTATAGTGGCGTATGGTAATATAAATTTGGAGAACAAAAATATCAAAAACAGAAAAATGATTTTTACTTTTTGTTAATAATTAGCGCTTTTAGCGGCGTTTAGTGTTGCGACAAATTCATCCGCAGGTAAAAAAACCGGTAATGCGTTGCGATTGAATTTCTTCTCCTTGTTTGATTAAAAAGAAAATGATGGTAGGCAAACCGGTCACCGCTAGTGCTTTCATCAAAGTGCGGTTAGATTCGCTGTTATTTGTCATATCAAATCTCTTAATAAAAAACTTCTTTCAACGCCGTTTGTACTTGTGGGTCTACAAAGGTTTTATGTTCAAATTCTTTTTACAGGCAACGCACCAATCCGCATATAAATCTAACATGGCAATTTTATTCGGATGCTGTTTTAGCACCGTTTGTAATTCGTCATAGTTTGAAATTTGTTGAAAAACGAGCGAATTTCTTTGACCGCACTTTGTGTATTCGCTGTTTGTGAGGTAACGGCATTGTCTTGCCACACCCAGTTTTGTAATGGTTGTGCTAAAGCAATAGCTGCAACAAAGAACAAAAATACGGAAGAATAAACCGATGCCGTTTGAGCGCATTTGTGTTGCTAACCAGATAAAGAAACTCACGCCGAGTAATGCCCATAAACGTGGCTCCCAAATGCTTGGAATAATGCGCGAAATCAGGAAAATCGGTACGCCTAACATAACAAAGCCAAAGGCTGTTTTCACGTTTTCCATCCAAGCCCCGGATTTTGGTAGATTCTATTGCCAAATACGGTGATTAATATTAACGGTAGGCCCATGCCTAATGCCAATAACAAGGGTTAATGCGCCGATGACGAAAATCGCCGGATTGTGCGACATAAAGCAGGGCACCGGATAACGGGCGCAGAGGTGCAAGGAGGCCACTAAGCCGGCAATCGCTCCCCATGGCAAGACACCGAAAAAGCGCCGCTTTTTGTTGTTGGCTAAATTGCAGTGAGTTTGTTTGCAAAGATGATAGGCAATTCGTAGGTGAATAGGCCGAAACATGGATAGCGCCAGCAATACGAAAGATGATGGAAAGTCCCAATCAGAGACATAAGGGCTTTGCAACGCAATCTGGAACGGTAGGCCAGATCAACACGACCAATTAATCCGAGCAACGTATAGGTTAGAGGCCATGCCTTGCACGTATACAAAACTTAGCGCAAGTGCGCGCCAGTTGCCGGTATTTTCTTTTCTACCGCCGATAACAATGGCAGAAAGCAACGGCAACATCGGTAGCACACAAGGCGTGAAAGGCCAATCCGATACCCTAATACAAAAACCACAACATGGCATATTTAGCTGTGACAGACTATCTGCCAGTTGATTTTGCTGTGATGAAAAACGTTGGGATTTTTCCACCGCACTTTGTGATTCCTGATGCGAAACAGCCGTGTTTTGTTTCATATCGGCAGTTGAGGTGTTGGGACGAGAGATCGCCAATTTTTGAAATTGTTTGGTTTCCGGCGGATAACAAAAGCCCTGGGTGCACACCTTGATAAGTCACTTCAAGCAGATCCTGCGGTTGTGCGTTTTTCAGCGGTAAACTCAGGTTAAGTTCATGTTTAAAGATGCTGACTAAACCAAAGTAAGGATCTTTCATAGTGTTCTGCTGATGAGAGAAATTGTAGGCGTGTTTTCAACAGGCTTACCATTCACGGCAAATTCAGTTTATCTTGATATAAATAGTAATTTTCTACCATTTGCCAATGCATTGAGACGTTCATCATTAGCGCCTTGCACTTGAAGTTGGAAAGCGCTTGATCCACGGGCAAGAATTTAGGGCTTGTTATTAAATAAATCTGCTTGTGCAGCCAAGGCGAGTAAAGAAACAGCCAATAAAATAAATAGTCTTTTTCATCATAAAATTGTGTGTAATCCTAAATAAAAATGGGCACTACATTCTAGCATTAGAGCAGAATTTTTGTTGTAAAAATATCATTTTCTAAAATTCATCACTACAAATCGATAAAATGTATTGTCGAATCGGCATCAAAGACATAAGTAGGACATAAAGATGAATATTACCGTTTATTGCGGCGCAAGTTTGAGCAATCAGCCTGAATATCAACAGGCCGCTGTAGCCTTAGGGACGATGGATTGTACAAAAACAACATACCTTAATTTATGGTGGTGGCAGAGCTGGCTTTGATGGGCTTGTTAGCTGATACGGTATTAGCCAACGGCGGCAAAGGTTATCGGTATTATTCCTGCCTTTTCTGCAAGCGCGGGAATTGACACACTCAGATTGTACCGAGTTGATTGTGGTGGACTCTATGGCAGAACAGAAAAAGGCTGCATGCTCAAATTAACCGATGTCTGTATTGCTTTGCCGGCGGGCCCGGCACATTAGAAGAAATCGCTGAGGTTTATTCTTGGACAAGACTTGGCAAAAACCCACATCCTTGCATTTTATTCAACACCAACGGATTTTATGAACCGTTAAGAGCAATGTATCAACGTATGGTCGAGACAGATTTTTCTGACCGAAACCTATTTTCAAAAAAATTGCTATTCAGTGATAACTTTTCACGGAAATTGAACAGTTTATCGCTGAATATCATCCACCTGAAATCCGAACTTACTAAAGTGCGGTCAGAAAATTCTCCTCTTTTTCTACAAGAATTAAGTTGTCTCAAGTCTATTATTTGGCAGTACGTTTTTCTTTATTTTTACTTTAATATATAAAATAGAAGAGCGTCTTATTTTTCTATTAAAAATAAGTTTGCGTGAAAAATATTTTTGGTGTAGGATAGCGCATTGTTATTTTTCACTAAAAATAAGGTTGCAAGCAAATGAAAAAGGTATCCACCCTGAAAATTATCGAACCGTGCTTTTTATGATTCCAACGCTAAACAAGGCTTTTTGATTCGTTCTTGTGCTCGAACCACTAATACCATGAAATGGGAAGATGGTAACGAATACCCAGTATTTATGTGTGATACATCTTCTGCGTCACATCCATTTTTATACCGGTAAAACAAGACAAATTGCCAGCGAAGGTCGTGCGAGCGAATTTGCGTCTCGTTACGGAAAAATTCGGTTCGTTAAAAATCAAAATAAGGACGCGAAAATGCAAGTGTTATCTTCATTAAAAAGCGCAAAAACGCGTCATCCTGGTTGTAAAGTCGTGCGTCGCCATGGCGTGGTGTATGTGATTTGTAAAGAAAATCCTCGTTTTCAAAGCACGCCAAGGCGGAAAAAGAAACGTTAAAAATAATATTATTGTTTTGTGTGTAAATTTTTGAGCGATTGCTCAATTTATCCTCCGAGGGTACTCAGATCATCGGAGGATTTTTATTTGTCAAAAAGTGGTTTAAACCCTGGTTAATTTTATGACCCTAGAATCATAAAACTCAACGCTAATACCCATATATGTTGTATATTGTTACAATAATGTTGCAACTATAAAAATGGAACTTATTAAAAATCTAATCAGCCTCATAATAAAGGAATAACTAAGAAAAGTAAGGATTTGCCATGCAAACACCACAAATTTTTAATTGTTGAAGACGAAACCATCACCAGAAACACGTTAAAAAGCATTTTTGAAGCGGAAGGGATATGATGTATTTGAAGCCTCCGATGGTTCTCAAATGCACCAAATTTTTGGATACGGAAATTATTCATTTGGTGATTATGGATATTAATCTACCGGGGAAAAACGGTTTAATGTTGGCCCGTGAACTGCGTGAAAATACCGACATTGCGTTGATGTTCCTCACTGGTCGTGATAACGAAGTCGATAAAATCTCGGATTGGAAATCGGTGCCGATGATTACATCACCAAGCCATTTAACCCTCGTGAATTAACTATCCGTGCACGCAACTTGCTACAACGCACCATGCAGGGAAAACCAACGCACGCATCATGTCAGAACAATATAAATTTAACGGTTGGACGCTGGATTTAAATAGTCGTGCATTGATTACCCCGGAAGGTGAAGAACGCAAGCTGCCGCGCAGTGAATTTCGTGCTATGTTACATTTCTGTGAAAAATCCGGGCAAAATTCAAAGCCGTGAAGAGTTATTGAAGAAAATGACCGGTCGTGAACTGAAACCGCAAGATCGTACTCGTGGATGTGACATTCGTCGTATTCGTAAACATTTTGAAGATCATCATGATACGCCAGAAATTGTGCGACTATTCACGGCGAAGGTTATCGCTTCTGTGGTGATTTGGAATAAATATCAGCGTTTTGGCGCTTCGATTTTTATCTCTTGAAGCTTAAAGTGCGGTCGAAATTTACTAAAAATCGACCGCACTTTGAGTTTCTATGTCACTTTCAAACAGGCTACAAAATGGCTGTTATTCTCGCTATTAAATGCCGGTTTCTGTTGAGCACAGCACTCATCGGCAAGCACGCAACGGGTACGAAACACACAGCCTGATGGCGGATTAATCGGTGAAAGGCAACTCACCTTCCAGTAGCTGGATGGACCTATTGCGTTCCAATTTAGGATCGGGAATCGGTACGGCGGACATGAGGGGCTTTGGTATAAGGATGTTTAGCTATCTTTATACACTTCCTCATCGGTGCCAAGCTCTACAGCGTTGCCAAGATACATCACCAATACGCGGTCGGAAATGTGTTTTACGATCGCCAAATCGTGGGCAATAAAAATCAACGACAAGCTCCATTTCTTTTTGTAATGATTTTTAATAAATTCACTACCTGTGCCTGAATTGACACATCCAATGCAGATACCGGTTCATCACAAATAATCATTTTTGGTTCAATGATATAAAGCACGTGCAATGCCGATACGTTGACATTTGTCCTCCGGAAAACTCGTGCGGATAGCGGTTAATCAAGTTTGGCAATAAACCGACTTTTAACATCATCGCCTGCACTTTTTCTTTTGACTTGCGTTGCTGTTAAATGCGGTTGATAAATTACAGCGGCTCGGCGATAATCTCTCCGGATATTCATGCGTGGATTTAATGAAGCCAAGGGATCTTGGAAAATCATCTGAATATCTTTACGGGTGTTAGCGCCACTGTTTTTGCGATTGCTTCCGTAAATCTTTACCAGCCAATAATTTCGCCCTCTGAGGCTTTCTACTAAGCCGATAATGGCGCGTGCAAGGGTTGATTTAATCCACAGCCGGATTCGCCCACTACGCCAAGTGTTTCTCCCTCATAAAGTTTAAAAAGACACATCTTTCACTGCTTAGGGTTTGCGGTTTGGCAAAAAGAAGGATTTATCGTTCTTAATTTTGAAGTTCACGCCGAGATTGTTTACTTCTAACAGTAATCTAATTTATCGCTCATAGTGATAATTCCTCCGGCGTGAACCAGCAATTACGCAAATGTCCATTGGAAAGTGCGTGTGAGTTTTTGGCGGTGTTTTTACATTGCTCGGATGCAAATTGACAACGAGGTGAGAACTGGACAACCTTGTGGCAAATGTAATAAATTCGGTGGATTGCCGGGAATGGTCACCAAATGTTCTTCATCAACATCGAGGCGCGGAATGGCGTCCATTAAGCCGATAGAATACGGATGGGTCGGGTGATAGAAAATTTGTCCCGCGTTGCCGTATTCCATCGTACGTCCGGCATACATCACCAAAAACATGATCACAAATGCCGGCGACTACGCCGGATCGTGGGTAATCCGCATAATCGCCGTATTAAATTCATGTTTCAGTTCATTTAATAAGGTCAGGATCTCGCGCTTGCACGGTGACGTCCAAAGCGGTGGTCGGTTCATCGGCGATTAATAATTTCCTGACGATTTCATAACAAGGCCATGGCAATCATCACCGCTGGCGCATGCCGCCGGAAAACTCGTGCGGATACATGCCCATACGCTTTTTCGCTTCGGGCATTTTACCGCATCGAGCATTTTTACCGATTCATTAAAGCGCGGTTTGTTTGTCATAACCTTTTGTGCAACATTAATACCCATGAGCTGTTCACCGATTTTCGCGTAAGGATTTAACGATGTCATCGGATCTTGGAAAATCATAGAAATCACTGGATTTTATTCTAGTTTTGATGTCGGTAAATTGACCAATTGAATACCGTCAAACAAGGCTGAGCCGGAAACAATTCCATCTGCTGCTAACAAGCCCATTAAGGCGAATGCCGTCGAGATTTCCCGAACCGGATTCTCCCACGATACCTAGCGTGTGGCCTGCGTCTAGGGTGAAGTTTAGATCGTTTACCGCCGTGACAATGCCGTCCGGTGTTTTAAAACTGACATGCAAATTTTGCACATCCAATAAGTGCGTTGAGTTTGTCGCGAACAGCTCCTATCGGTCTTTTCGGGTCAAAGAGCATCGCGTGGCCCGTCGCCGATAAAGTTAAAAACAAAATAATGTTAAACATAAAAAGAATGCCGGAAAAATTAGCAAACCAAGGAGACTTTACCAGCTGCACCGTCGCTTAATAAAAGCGCCCTAACCACTCATCGGTTCTTGCGTGCCTCAAACCTAAGAAACTTAGGAATGATTCAAACAGAATAAATCCGGCACTTCCAGCGAAGCATATACCGCCACCAGTCCCAATACATTCGGAATAATATGTTTGAAGATACTTTGCCGACGTGGCACACCGCAAACGATCGCGGCTTCCACGAATTCTTTATTTTTAGACTGAGGTTTGCCCGCGCACAATACGTGCAAGACCAAGCCAGGCAATAGCGCCGATAGCGACGAAAATCAGGAGAAATATTTTGTCCGAATAAGGTCACTAATAAGATAACGAAAAACATGAACGGGAATGAACTTAAAAATTTCCAGAAAACGCGCATCATTACCATGTCGATTTTGCCACCGAAATAACCGGAAATGGCGCCGTAACATTGTACCGATACACACGGAAATCAATGCGCCGGCGATGCCCACCATTACGAGCTACGGCCGCCGATAGCGGTGCGTACCAATAAATCACGACCTGAAGCGTCTGCTGCCGAAGAAATGGTATCCTTCCAACGTTGGGCGGTGCTCATCATATTCAATCCGTATCTTCGTAAGCAAAAGGGAAGAATAACGGTGCGAACGAAATAAATAACAAGATGAGAAATAAAATCGCCAAGCTGGCAACCGCCGCTTTATTGCGAGAAAAACGGCGTTTAGCATCTTGCCATAAGCTACGACCTTCCAGTTGCATATCTTCCATACGATCGGCAACCTCCGTTCCATAAAATCCGCATGATTGATCGGTTTACTACGTTTAATTGTTGTCATACTGCATCCTTAGTAACGAATTTTCGGATCAATCACCGCATATAGAATATCGACGATAGCGTTAAATAAAATGGTTAATGTGCCGACTAAAATGGTCAGGCTTAACACCAAAGAATAGTCACGGTTTAACGCGCCATTGACGAACAATCGCCCCATGCCCGGCAAACCAAATACGCTTTCAATGACCATAGAACCGGTAATGATGCCGACAAACGCAGGGCCTAAATAGGTAATAACCGGCAACAGAGCCGGGCGTAACGCGTGTTTTTAAAATAATGCGGGCGGTAGATAGCCCTTTGGCTTTAGCGGTGCGGATAAAATTAGAAATGAAGTACTTCAATCATGGAACCGCGCATAATCCGTGCAATGCCTGCTGCATAGCCAATCGTTAGCGGAGGCGACGGGCAAAAATCATACACAGGGCGGCGCCACCGTTCCATCCGCCCGCAGGCAACCAGCCCAAGGTTATAGCGAATACAAGACCAATAACGGAGCAACACAAAAACTCGGCATGACTACGCCGATCACGGAAAAAAGCTCGCGAGAAGGTAATCCCATCGACTATTTTGGTTTAGCGCGGCCAAGTTGCCGGCGAATATGCCGATAAGCACGGCAAAAGCAAAGGCGGTCAGTCCCTAATTTAAACGTGAAACAGGAAAAGCAGAGAGCGATCAAATCATTCACTGATTGATCTTTATATTTAAAAGACGCACTCAAAATCTCCTTGAGCCAGATTTTTAAATACAGGATGTATTGTTTATGTGGGTTCATTCAGGTGATATTTGGCTTCTATATTGGCCATAACTTCAGGCGGATAAGCGCGTTCCGAGGTAAACGGACTACCCGGCGCCAATCGCATTAGAAAGAACGAAAAGGTTGATTAAAATAAACAGGGTTGGCAAGGCTTCCAACACCCGTTTAAGGATAAACCTGAACATACCTGCTCTAACAGACCTAAAACAGGGAAAAAGAGCGGTCGAAATTTTTAGCGTTTTTCGAGCCGCTCTAAAAAGGCTAACACAAGGTTAGTGTTAATAATATAGCGTTACGTAATAAGATGTGATCTTGCGGATCTTTGCCGGAATAACCTTTTTACATAAGATTTTACTAAAACGCGGATTGACATAGTTAGAAATCGGCACGATAGCAAAATCATTCGCCAAGATTTCTTCCGCTTTGGCATAGGCCCAGCACGTCCTTTTGCATCCGGCAAAGGTAAGATGCCGCGACAGCTTTATCGTACTCGGATTTTTGTATTTCGCCGTGTTATTGCTGGAGTTAGACAAGAAATAGTCTACCGAACGGTCGCTTGGTTATAGTCGCATTCCAACCTGCGCGGGCTACATCGTAGCGTTGTCCGCGGCGGTTATCAATATAGGTTTTCCATTCTTGGTTTTCCGAGTTTTACGTCCACCAAGCCTTTAGTATTGGCTTTCACGATGGAGGCTGTCGCACCGCGACTTTTTGTGATTTTCGTTGGTGTTGTAAAGGATAGTGAATTTCAACGGGCTGGCTTTGCTAAAAACCGGCTTCTTCCAACAATTTGATGGCTTCTTCATTTCGTTGTGCCATTGGTCTTTGAGTAGGCAGGTTGTTGAATCAATTCACCTTCCGCAATATAGGTTGGGGTAAACACATAGGTTGGTGTTTGACCTTGGGCGAGCACTTTGTCGGTGATAACATTACGATCCAATGCACCAAGTTCAAGGCTTTTTCTGACCCGAACATCATTAAATGGCGCTGTTGTGATTGATTTCATAAGAATATGCGGCCAAGGTTCTGGTGATAAACACTCCTCCGACAATTCTCAATTTGGCAAAACTGTTCAGGTGGCAGTGCGTAATTGGTAATATCCAAATCACCGGCGCGGTAACGCGCTACGTCTGTGCTTGCGTTTTCAATCGCTAAAATGTTGCGAATTAATCACGGTTTCTTTATCGTTCCAATAAAGCGGGTTACGTTCAAATTCAATTTTTTTCATTACATTACATGATTTTAATTTATACGCGCCATTGCCTACGATATCGCCTTTTTACCCAAGCATCACCAAATTTTTCTACGACTTTTTGTGAGCAGTGGGCTAATAAAGATTGGTGGGTCGTTAGGCCAACGGCATAAGGCACCGGGTTGGTGGTGTCGCACCACAAAGGTATAGTCATCTTTGGCTTCAACGCCCAGTTCTTCCGGTTTTTCTTACCATCGATAATGTCTTGGGCATTTTCTACTTGCAAAATAATCTAAGAAACTGGCGTAAGGTGAGGCGGTTGCCGGTGACTAAACGACGCCATGCGAATACGAAAATCATTAGCGGTAACAGGATCGCTATTTCGACCATTTGGCATCATCTTTACGTAAATGGAACGTCCAGGTTTTTATAGTCCGGCGTGTGTCCCAGCGTTCAGCCACGCCAGATTAAGTTTCGTCGAACTCATGCTTATCAACCCTTCAAATAATTGATAAGCAACAGCAGATTCCGGCACACCTTCGGTTTTATGAGGGTCAAAACTTTGTGGTTCGGAGCCGTTATTAATCACAATATTTTGTGTTTCGGCCAACTGTGTTCCTTCAGGTACTTTGACGGCATAAACGCTACCGGATAATGCAATGGCGAGAGCCGTGAGAAGTAGTTTATGTTGCATCTGAATCTCCTTGTTATTAACAATTAATTGTTGTTTGTCTCTAGAAAAATTGTTTATCGCAAAAATAAGTTTGTAAAGTTGCTAATTAATAGAAAATGTCGTTTTATTCATTTTTATTAAAAATTAAGTAGAAATCACTGAAAATGAAATAAGCTTAAAGAATATCCAAGCTCCGCCAACATATCATCAATGCGTTTTATTGCCCTCGGATCTTTTGATCGGCGTCTCCCCATTCCCGTGTAGTTTCGCCCGTCCACTTATTGGTGGCATCACGCCCATTTTGGAAACCAAGCCCTGCAATTGGGGAGGCAAAATCTAAATAATCAATTGGTGTATGTTCAATCATTGTGGTATCGCGGCAGGATCACAACGGGTCGTCATCGCCCAAATCACATCTTTCCAATCGCGGATGTTAATGTCGTCACATACGATGACAAATTTGGTGTACATAAACCGCCGTAAAATGACCAAACTCCCATCATCACCCGCTTGGCATGGCTGGCATATTGTTTTTCATGGAAACCACTGCGAGGCGATAAGCAACAGCCTTCCGGCGGTAAATAGAAATCGACGATTTCAGGAAATTCGCTTTTTGTAGAATCGACAAACACTTCATTTTAACGCTTCTCCCAGCACCGCCGGTTCATCAGGCGGGGCGACCTGTGTATGTAGAATGATAAATCGGCTTGGCGCCGCATGGTGATATGGGTGACGGTGAATACAGGGAAATATTCCTGTTCGCTGTAGTAGCCCGTGTGATCGCCATAAGGGCCTCTCAAGTGCGGTCCTTTTCGGATCAATATAACCCTCCAAGACGATTTCCGCACCGGCAGGCACTTCTAATTCGTTGCTGATCGATTTCACCACTTCTGTTTTCGTGCCGCGCAATAAGCCCGCGAAGGCATACCCGATAAACCGTCCGGCACCGGTGTGACTGCTGCCAAATGGTTGCGGGATCTGCCCCCAATGCCACGGAAACCGGAAATGGCTCATTCGGATGAGCTTGCTGCCATTCCTGAAAATCTAATGCACCGCCACGATGGGAAAGCCAACGCATAATCAATTTATTTTTGCCAATTAATTGTTGTCGGTAAATGCCTAAATTTTGGCGTTTTTATTTGGCCCTTTCGTGATGGTTAGCCCCCAGGTGATTAACGGCGCAACATCGTCTTTCCAACATTGCATAATCGGTAATTGATATAAATCCACTTCATCGCCGCTTAACACAATTTGCTGGCAATCCGCCTTGCTCAAAACCTTGTTGGCATATTCAACACTTGTTTATATTGGGCACCCTTTGCCATAATTCTTTAAAAGCCTTTCGGCGGTTCGGGTCTTTTAAAAACGCCAATAATTTTCCGACTTCACGTAACGCAGATACCCTCTTCTTGCCCCATACCTAACGCGACCCGTTGCGGGTACCGAATAAATCGTACAGCACCGGAATATCAAAAGCCTTTAGGATTCTCAAACAGCAGGGCAGGGGCCACCGGCGCGTAAAGTGCGGTCGGAAATTTCAGTCATCTTCTAAATAAGGGTCGATTTCTTGGGAATGCGTTTAAGCTCGCCTTTAGCTTTTCCAAAAAGCGAGAAAATCAGTAAATCTTTATATTTCATTTTGTTAGCCTGAATTTATAGGAGGGTAAGCATTTTTGATTATGTTATAGTAATCTGATGCGTTTTTGCTATCTTTGAGCGGATTCCGCTAGAATGAGCGCCAATTTATTTTTAAATATCAAAACAGATTATGACGAAGAGCAAAAAGTGGCGTCTCAACACCATCGCATTGAATAAACGTGCCCGCCATGACTATTTTATTGAAGACGAAATCGAAGCCGGCCTTGAATTGCAAGGTTGGGAAGTGAAACCATGCGCGGGTAAGGCCAATATTAGTGACAGTTATGTTATTTTCAAAAACGGGAGGCTTTCCTCTTGGCGCTGGCAGTACAGCCATTGAGTGTCGCCTCTACGCATGTGGTCTGCGATCCGACCCGTACCCGTAAACCGTTATCAAAACAGCGCGAATTGATTTCTTTATTCGGCAAAGCAAACCGTGACGGGTTCACATTGAGTTGCCCTTTCGCTTTATTGGAAAGGCGCATGAGCAAAAAGTGAAAAATCGGTTTGGCGAAAGGAAAAACAACATGATAAACGCGACGATATTAAAGAACGGGAATGGAAAGTGGCGAAAGATCGTATTATGAAAAACGCGGCGCGTGGATAGGGCTTAACGTTTAAAAAGTGCGGTCAAAATTCTCTGTGAATTTCGACCGCACTTTTTGTTTCTAGGGAAGGTTAAGGCTTATAAATAATTTCTACGCCTTCCTCATCTTCTTCTGACCAGTCATCCCAATCATCGTCTTCATCGTCAAAAATCGGTATTTTTCCAATTGCTCCTGATGATATTCTTCCCATTTGAATTTCACTTCTTCGTTTTCAACCGGAACCGCTTCAGTCTCACGTGGGTTGGCTTCAAGAAGTCCATAATATCACGGCAAAGCTGCGGCACGTTTTTGCCTGTGGCGGCAGAAATTAAATAATAATTCTCCGTCCAGCCAAGGCGTTCGGCGATAGCTTCGGCATGTTCATGGGCTTCTTCATCGCTCATTGTGTCGATTTTTATTAAACACTAACCAGCGTGGCTTCTCCGCCAGGGATTCGCTGTATTGATACAATTCTGATTCAATAATCGCCACATTATCTGCCGGATCGGATTCATCGATAGGGTGAATATCTACCAAGTGAATTAATACGCGGCAACGTTCTAGATGTTTTAGGAAGCGAATGCCTAATCCCGCACCTTCGAGGCGCCTTCAATTAAGCCCGGAATATCGGCTACCACGAAACTGCGATTGTCATCCACTTTCACTACGCCTCAAACTTGGCACCAAAGTGGTGAACGGGTAATCTGCGACTTTCGGTTTGGCGGCGAAAACTGCACGGATAAACGTAGATTTACCGGCATTGGGTAAACCCAACATGCCCACATCGGCAAGCAACATAAGCTCTAACAATAAATCGCGTTTTTCCCCTTCCGTGCCCATGGTTTTCTGGCGTGGAGCACGATTGACGGAGGATTTAAAAGCGGGTGTTGCCGAGCCCGTGATAACCGCCTTTGGCCACCAATAATTTCATGCCGTTTTGGGTTAAATCACCAATGACTTCTTGGGTGTCGTTATCAATAGCGCGGGTGCCTACCGGCACGCGTGAAATGATGTCTTTGCCACGGTGTCCGGTGCAATTAGCGCTACGTCCGTTTTCCCGCGTTCGGCAGCGAAACGTTTTTCAAAGCGGTAGTCAATGAGGGTGTTGAGGTTTTTCATCGGCGATTAAATAGACATCGCCGCCATCACCACCATCGCCACCGTCCGCCCGCCTTTTCGGGATATATTTTTCACGACGGAAACTGGCACAACCATTGCCCCCGTCACCTGCTTCGACGCGAATCAAAGCTTCATCAATAAATTTCATTCAACTTCTCCAAAAATACTAAAATTATCACCACACTTATTGGCGGGCAGGGAATAACGCGTACGATGGCGGATAAAATTGCTCCGCATACTACAATAAACGCACCGATATAGCTAATAGTATTTTAGTTCCGGTGCGGTAAAATCTGTCGAGGTCGATGTAGTGAGCAATATGGGCAAATAAAATGGTAAATAATGGCACTAAGGTGATAACTCACACTCACCTTTCGACACATCCCATCGGTTTAGGGCTTCCGCATAGGCGCCATAGCCGAAAAAGCGTGTTGAGGCAACAATAAATAAAGCAACCTAGGGCAATGGGGTTAGATTTTCCACTTGGGGAAAAATTCGGCAAAGCGTGAATACAAGGGCGCAAAACCCAAATGAGATCATTAACAGGATTTGCTGCGAGCTAAATTATGGAGCATTAATTTTTTGTGCCATGCCATGGCTACCCAAACTAAAGAGGCGCTAATACTGATCAGAACGCCGGTAGAATAGGCGTTTAACCCGGTAAAAATATCTAACCGATCGTTGAAAAATAATCCTAAACCGATAAGCAATAAAAATAAGCCGATTTTTGATGCAGTGCTTGAGCTTTTTCTTTAAAAACGAATATGCCACAAATTAGCATTCCGAAAGAGGACACGTGAATAAAAATTTGCGCAACGGAAGGCTCGATGTAATTAAGCGAGCTGTTGAATAAGAAAAAGTTACCGGCTAAGCCAATAACGCCGACGACAACCAACCAGCCGTAATACCCGAGCTTGGCTATCTGCGGCAATTTGTTTTTATATCCGAGCAAGATAAATAAGACGAGGCTGGCAGTGATGAAGCGATACCACACGATGGTTTGCACGCTCATACTGGAAAGCACTTGTTTCAACGCAACAGGTAAAGACCCCCATGCCATGGCGGTGATTAATGCAAAGAGAAAACCCAAGACAGGCTGTTGTTTCATTGAAAATTACCTATAAAAAAACCCTGCTTTTGCAGGGCTTTTTATTTTTATTCTGTGAGTAAAATTATTCAGTTACGATATTTTACGTATTTACGATTTTTCGCCTTTCACTTCAAATTTTTACTTTACCATCGGCAGTTGCGAATAAGGTGTGGTCACGTCCCATTCCAACGTTGTTGCCTGCGTGGAATTTAGTACCACGTTGACGAACGATGATGCTGCTTTGCTAATACAGATTCACCACCGAAACGTTTTACACCAAGACGTTTAGCTTCAGAATCACGACCTGTTACGAGTTGAACCACCAGCTTTTTAGTTGCCATCTACTTGATCCTCTCTGAAATTATGCTTGAATCCCAGTGATTTTTCACTTCTAGAACCACTGACGATGACCTTGTTGTTTACGGCTGTGTTTGCGACGACGGAACTTAACGATTTTAACTTTATCGCCACGACCTTGTGCAACTACTTCAGCCACTACTTTCGCGCCGGCAACGACCGGTGCGCCGATTTTAACATCTTCACCATTAGCGACCATCAACACTGAATCGAATTCAACTGTTGCGCGAGTTGCAAGTTCAAGTTTCTCTAAACGAACTACTTGACCTTCGCTTACTCGGTGTTGTTTACCGCCACTTTGAAAACTGCGTACTAAATACTCCACTATAATCTGTGCTCTAATGTTGTTTCATTTCCTGCATATAAATTATATAAATAGGGCGCAAATTCTACGGAAAAATTTACCCCATGGCAAGGGTTTATTTGAAAGAAAAATAAAAATTTCGGAATTTCGGCGGATTGATTTCAGAAAGCCTAAAAATCAGGTAAAATCGACCGCACTTTATGTTCCCGGTTTAACCTAACCGGTCTCAGTTAGTCAAAAATTAGATGAAATGAACTACAACAAATTTAATGGATATGAATGCAATCCAAGCGCTAAAGTCACACGGATATGCAAAAAGTGAATGAATCAATTTTAGCCCAACTCAACTCAGACGTTGTTTTTAATTAACCAATTAGGCTTTTATATCGTGCAAGGCGGTGGTAAGCGCATTCGTCCGTTAATTGCCGTGTTGGCGGCAAGAGCCTTGGGTTTTTGAAGGACCGCAGGTGATTACCTGTGCAACCTTTGTGGAATTTATTCACACCGCGTCTTTACGCTGCATGATGATGTCGTAGATGAGTCCGATATGCGACGCCGGACGTGCTACGGCGAACGCGGAATTTGGTAATGCGGCTAGTGTGTTGGTGGGGGATTTTTATTTATACCCGCGCTTCCAATTGGTTGCTCAGCTGGAATCCTTAAAAATTTTGCGCATTATGGCGGATTCCACTAATGTGTTGGCAGAAGGCGAAGTGCAACAGCTAATGAACGTTAATGATCCGCAAACCAGTGAAGAGAACTACATGCGGGTGATTTACAGCAAAACCGCCCGTTTATTTGAAGTGGCGGCCCAGGCTGCGGCAATTATCGCCGGCGGCAGTGAGGCGCAGGAACAGGCGTTGCAAAGTTATGGACGTTATCTCGGCACGGCATTCCAGTTAGTGGATGATGTGTTGGATTACAGCGCCAATGCCAAGGCCTTAGGGAAAAAAATGTGGGCGATGATTTAGCCGAAGGCAAACCGACCCTTCCTTTATTACATGCGATGCACCACGGCAATGCACAACAAGCCGCGTTAATTCGCGAAGCCATCGAACAAGGTGGGAAACGTGAGGCCATTGATGAGGTGTTAGCTATTATGGCAGAACATAAATCCTTGATTACGCGATGGATCGCGCTAAACAAGAAGCACAAAAAGCCGTTGATGCGATTCAGATTCTGCCGGAAAGCGAGTATAAACAAGCATTGATTTCCTTAGCGTATTTATCCGTGGATAGAGCATATTAATGAAAAAGCGACTCCCAACATGTTTGTTGTGCTTTTTAACCAGTCAGTTTTATCAGCCGATTTTTTTCCTGCGAAGAACCAAATGGCGCATCTAAAATGGTGACGTTTTTCAACCAAATTGATAGCATCACATGGAAAGCGGTTTGCTACCGCCCAACGAAAAACTCGTTCGAACCGATAATCCACAGATGTGGGAATATACAAATAAGGCGAATACAAAGGCTGTACTGAAGTAAAGTCTGCCGATACGCTGAAGTTTTTGTGTTTTCACTTTATAATCCAAAAAGGTTCAACAATATTTGTTTATAAATGTATCGAAATTCTTCAAGCTAAATAATCATGACAGAACAACAATCTCAAAGTGCGGTCTAGCTTTTTCAACATAAAACGCGTAAGCAGAAACCGCGCAAAGATCCGAACGCACCTTTTTATTCGTGAAAAACTGGAATTGCCCGAAGGGCACAATAAACTGCTTTTGCATTCCTGTTGCGCGCCTTGCTCGGGTGAGGTGATGGAAGCTATTTTTGGCGTCCGGTATTGAATTTACGATTTATTTCTGCGAACCCGAATATCCATCCGTTAAAAGAATATTTGATCCGGCAAGGAAGAAAGATATTCGTTTTGCACAGAAATTTGGTATCCCGTTTATTGATGCCGACTATGATCGTCAAGAATGGTTTGATCGTGCTAAGGGGATGGAATGGGAGCCGGAGCGCGGTATTCGCTGTACCATGTGTTTTGATATGCGTTTTTGAAAAAGCGGCTGAATATGCACATGAGGCACGGTTTCCGGTGTTCACCAGTTGCCTTGGTATTTCGCGTTGGAAAGACATGGAGCAAATTAACGGTTGTGGTCATCGTGCGGCAGAAAAATATGACGATGTGATCATGTGGGATTATAACTGGCGTAAAGAAGGTGGCTCACAACGAATGATTGAAATCGTAAAACGTGAGCGTTTTTATCAGCAAGAATATTGCGGTTGCGTTTATTCTTTGCGTGACAGTAATAAATGGCGCGAACAAAACCGGCCGTCAAAAATTGAAATCGGTAAACTTTATTACTCGCCGAATCAATAAGTTATTCAATGTGTCTATCAACGGCAGATTATAAGCCCAAGGCGTAACGCAATGCCTGTTTTTCAATATCGGGGTTTTATCTGCCGCTACCAACGCCAAATTACGTAACACCTTCAATGGTAAAAATATCTTCCTTAAAGGCCTTATAAAACTAAATCCATAACCCTGATTGCATCAGTAAATTATCAGCCTTGCGTTTTTATGTTGGTAACGCGCCAGTACCTTATCATCGGCGATATTTTCCTGTTGCTCTGGTGCCGAATGAATCACCTCAACCAAGGCTTTCACATCTTTTAAAACCTAAATTTACACCTTGCCCCGCCAGTGGATTAATGGTGTGTGCCGCATCGCCTACCAGCACTACCTTGGTTAAAGTAACGTTGTGCATGGCGGCGGGTGAGCTCAAAACTGCTGGCGTTTTGTACCGTTATCTTGCCCAAGCGGGACGGAAATGTCAGCGCAATTTGTTCTGCCAGTTTTTCTTTGCTCATTTTGTTTTAATGCACGAATGCGTTGTGGTGCGTCGTACCACACCAAACAGGCCTCATTGCTAATAATGGCAAAAGGCCTTCGGACCGGAAAGGCATAAAGTGTTGCCAAGTAATCCATCCTGCTCGCCCAGTTCCGTTTCCACCAAAATCAGCATGCAGCTTTGACGATATTGCCAACCTGTTAAACCAATACCGGCGATGTCGCGTAACGTGAATTGGCACCATCGGCGGCGATAACTAACGGAGCCTCGTAGCATTCACCGTTCGTTAAAAAGCACTGCAATATTGACCGCACTTTTGTACGGATTGAACGGCAATATATGGTGCATGTTTGAGATTCGGATAGACGTCAAATGCCTGCCATAACCAAGCTGAGATCAGATTGTTTTCGATCATAAATCCCAGTTCCGGCAGATTAAGATCCGGCTCTCGAAACGGAGTGGAAAAGCTTCGATTTCCCAGGTTTCTAAAGTGCGGTAGGGATTAAGACGCATTTTCGATGTGTTGCCACGCACTCAGTTGTTGTAATAATTTCACGGAGGCCAGTAGCAGCGGAGATGCGTAAATCATAAGGAATCAGGCGAAAATTGTGGTAGAGGCACGTTCAATCACTTGAGTTGTAAGCCTAATTGTGCCAATCCTAAGGCGCATGCCGCACCGATCATGCCGCCACCGACGACAATAACATCTAGAATATCGCCATTTTCCCGTTTCTCCTCCTGTTTCAAACGGGCTATATTCTACCTCCAATAGGTAAAATTCTAAAGAAAATCTGCTTTGGCTAGTCAGTAAAAAGCGCAAAACTGTAGAATAGCCAGTCAATTTTTATGATTAATTAGAGTGAATTTCAAACCCATATGACGCAAAAATTACATATTAAAACCTGGGGCTGCCAGATGAATGAATACGATTCATCCAAAATGGCGGATTTGTTACATAGCACGCATGGACTAGAATTAACGGATGTGCCGGAAGAAGCGGATGTATTGTTATTGAACACTTGATTTCCATTCGTGAAAAAGCGCAGGAAAAAGTATTTCATCAGTTAGGCCGTTGGAAAGAATTAAAGAAAAGCAATCCTAAATTATTACATCGGCGTAGGTGGTTGCGTAGCATCGCAAGAAGGCGAGCATATCCGCACCCGCGCACCTTTATGTGGACATTGCTGGGCCGCAAACGATACACCGCTTGCCGGAAATGATTAACCAAATCCCGTGGCGGCAAAGCTCCGTCGTGGACATTAGTTTCCCGGAAATCGAAAAATTTGACCGTCTGCCGGAACCGCGTGCGGAAGGTCCGACAGCGTTCGTTTCTATTATGGAAGGTTGTAATAAATATTGTACTTACTGCGTAGTGCCTTATACGCGCAGTGAGGAAGTCAGCCGTCCGGTGGATGATATTCTGTTTGAAATTGCAGCAGTTAGCAGAACAGGGCGTACGTGAAGTGAATTTACTTGGTCAGAACGTGAACGCTCATCGCGGACCAACATTTGACGGTGAAATCGCACTTTTGCGGAGTTATTGCGTTTGAGTGGCGGCCAGTGACGGCATTGACCGTTTGCGTTTTACCACCAGCCATCCGATCGAATTCACCGAAGACAGTATCGATGTGTATCGTGACACGCCAGAATTGGTGAGTTTTCTCACATTTGTCGGTGATCCGGTTCTGACCGAATTTTAACGATGATGAAACGTGGTCATACGGCGATTGAATACAAATCCGTATTCGCAAACTGAAAGCGGTGCGTCCGAACATTCAAATCAGCTCGGACTTTATTGTCGGTTTCCCGGGTGAAAGCGGAGGGATTTCGAGCAAACCATGAATTTAATCGCACAAGTGAATTTCGATATGAGTTTCAGCTTCATTTATTCCGCGCGTCGGTACGCCGGCGGCGGATTACCCTGATGATGTGACCGAAGATGAGAAAAACAGCGTTTATATTTGTTACAGCAACGCATTAACAACCAAGCGGCACAATTCAGCCGTGCGGATGTTAGGCACCGAGCAACGCGTGTTGGTGGAAGCCCGTCCAGAAAAGACATTATGGAATTGACCGGACGTACGGAGAATAACCGTATTGTCAACTTCCAAGGTTCGCCGGATATGATTGGTAAATTTGTAGACATTAAAATCACGGACGTGTTCACTAACTCTCTTCGCGGTGAGGTCGTCGCACGGAAGATGAAATATGCTTTGCGGTATTGCAATCGCCACAAGCGGTGATTAAACTCAGCCCGTAAAGAAGATGAGCTTGGCGTAGGGCGCTACGTTGGTAGATGAGAACGTATCAGATAAAAACCTCGCAATGTGTTGCGAGGTCATCGGTTATTTCTGTTTTTCCAGAAAACCATAGTCTTCCAGCATTTCAATCGGCTTCTAAACAACGGGCGCGGCGTTGTTCCAGCTGTTCCAATTTTGTCGGTTCAACGGCAATCCTTCTCTTTGCGCTTTGCTTAAATCATCTTGTTCACACTGAATTTTCTCATTAAAAGAGGCTAAATATTCATAGTATTTCGCAAGCGTTCGCGTGGTGGTAGGGTGTGAACGGATGATGGCGTTTATCCGCCGGTTTGCTTTCTTCTTTTCGCTTTAATGGAAAGAGTTGCGCATTTTTGCTGTTGGCGGGTTAACGAATCCGAAAGTGCGGTGCATTGTGCCGACAGTTTTTGCGTGTAGAACTGCAAGGGCTTCAAGATTCTCACCTTTTAATCTGCTCAATCTGAGAGAACGTTTGTTCAATCTGCTCAAAATAAAATGCTGTTTTTCGCCAGTTTTCCGTGAATAAATTTTTCTGAAAATTTTGGCGTAAACCGTTTCTTCTTTCTGCGTGTCATAACGCTCGAAGAAATGCTGAAGGCTTTGTTTTAAACGTTGAATAGAAATGTTGTTCATTATTGTTCATAGGGTATGAAAATAAAAGTGCGGTGAAAAATTTACGTGTCAACCGCACTTTTTAAACTTACTAAATACATCGCGGTAATCCAACTCGAAGACTAACAACGGAATGTTGTAGTGAATAAAGGTCGGTACAACGGAATCCCAAAATGTGATCGTGTTTGCCATCCATATTCAAACCGGATGTCGGCCTAATGTGGGAGTCAGATGCCGGTAGACACCTGCATCACCCAAGGCTGCCGCAACACCGACAATAGACACGGTGGCAAGCGGGGAGAGCCGAAAGATAAACAAAGCGGCACATAAATGGAAGTAATAATCGGCACGGTAGAGAAGGAAGAACCGATCCCCATGGTGATAAGTAAACCGACGAGCAACATCAGGAACGCGGCGACACCTTTTGTTTTGAATGATACCGGTGCTTAATACATCGACCAGATTCTTTACACCGCTCGTAGTATTAATCACATTGGCAAAGCCGGAAGCGAGCGATCATCACGAAACCGATCATGGCCATTAAACGTAAGCCTGTGTTGGAAAATATCGTTGCTTTCTTTGAGTTTGAAAATGCCAAAGGCGGCAAAGATGATCAAACCTACAAGCCTCCGATAATGGTGGAACTGGTCACTAATTGCACGGTGAAGGTGGCAACAATAGCGATTAAACTGGCCGTGATTTGTTTTGGTGTAATATTGGCGACCTGTTGTTTGATCTCCTCACTTGTCGGTTCGGCTGTTAGCACCACATATTCTCGCGGTTTGCGATAGGTGATAAAGATGGCGGTGAGTAATCCTAAAAATCATGCCGATAACCGGAATAGTCATTGCCAACGAAACTTCCCCTACACTGGTTTGCAATCCTAACGCTCCGCCTACGGTATTAATATTTTTCACCAAAATGCTCTCAATAAAGATTTTCCCAAACCCTACAGGCAATAGCATATAAGTGGCGGTTAAACCGAATGTGAGAACACAAGCCACAGCACGACGAGTCAATTTTTCAGTTTATTGAAGATGGCAAGCATCGGCGGAATAACGATAGGAATAAAGGCAATGTGCACCGGCAATAGGTTTTGTGAGGAAATGGCGAACAGCGTTAAGATACTGAGCATGGCATATTTGAACATGGCGAGGCTATTTGCAGTCGGCACTTTTGTTCATACGGGTGATGATTTTGTATAGCGATCAAATCCGTAATACCCGGATTTGGAAATCTGCAATGGCAAAAAGCACCGGCGACTGCGTAGTTCATGGCGACTCGGCACCGCCACCAAGTCCGCCCGTAAAGGCTTCGATGGTTTTTGGTTAAACCTAAATTTCCGACTAAAACCGGCGGTTAAGGCTGACATAACCAGTGCAATGATCACGTTAATGCGTAACAAGCTAAGTGCCAGCAAAACGATGATCGAAATAACGACGGGGTTGGTTAACATGTGTTTATCCTTATAAGTTAAGTTATTGATAATTTACTCGGAAATACAAAAATTTGTCTAATAAAATTGCCATTTTATTTTGTGGGGATTAATTTGATGTAAGAAACCCCCTCGAAAGCGGACTTCCGAGGGGGCGATATTCAATGGTTTATTCGTGCCTGCTCGGAAGTTATCTTTCCAAAGCACACCAAATACCCTGAAAGATCATTCAGTTTACATGGTGGTGATGGTGACGAATAAAGTTCATTTTAAATCTCCTGTGTGAATTGCCTTTTTAAACTCACTGGAAAATGTTTTTGGTCGCAAGTGTTTTTCAAAAATTAGCAAAGTGCGGTCAATATTTGTGGTGTTTTTAATCTTCCGCCACGATATGTGGAAATCCACCCAGTGTTTTTAGGTGATTCACCATATAACAAAAAATACTCTGCAGTACGTTCCGTGTCGTAAAGGGCAGAGTGTGCTTGTGAACCATCAAAAGGATTTTGGCCGCTTGGCAGGCTTTAACTAACACCGTTTGACCAAACATAAAACCGCTTAGGGTTGCCGTATCAAAGGTGGAAAAAGGGTGAAATGGGTTGCGTTTGGCGTTGGTACGTTGGGCTGCTGCCATAATAAAGCTCCCTGATCAAAGGCTGCATTATGCGCCACAATAATCAGAGCGTTGGCACTCGGCGTCTCTTTCTGTGCGCGGCGTACCATTTTAAACATTTCGCTGATGGCAATAGTTTTCACTGATGGCACCGCGCAGCGGGTTGTCAATATCAATGCCGTTAAATTCTAATGGATTCCGGGATCGATATTTGCGCCTTCAAAAGGTTGAATATGGAAATGGCATTTTTGATCCGGTACCAGAGATGACCACTGTCATCCATTTTGACCGTAATTGCCGCCACTTCTAACAGTGCATCGGTTTTTGCATTCAAGCCTGCGGTTTCTACATCAATAATTACCGGTAAATAGCCACGGAAACGATGTTTTAAGAGATTATAGTTTATGGTTTCTTGTGTTTCAGACATACATTTTCCTAAAAATAAACGTGGATTATCGTTCATAATCCACGTTAAAAACGTTGACTCACCGCACTTTTACCTTAGTCAAAGTTAGTTGCCTCAAAGCCGGCCTGTGCGCTTTGATTTTCGATGAATTCGATTTTTGTAACCGTTCGGATCTTCTACGAAAGCGATCACGGTTTTACCCGCCTTCACCGGGCCCGGTTCGCGTAACATTGCCGCCCGCCTTGCGCGCCGACTTCACAAGTGGCGTAAATATCGTCCACGCCAATGGCGATGTGACCGTCAGGCATTGCCCAAGTCGTATTTATCCACGCCCCAGTTATAGGTTAATTCCAATACAGACGCTTTGTCTTCATCATCGTAACTAAAAATGCCAGAGAATATTGGTATTCCGGATTTTCACTGGTACGCAATAAACGCATGCCCAATACATCTTGATAAAACTGAATAGAACGTTGTAAGTCACCGACGCGCAACATGGTATGTAAAATTCGCATGATATTCTCCATTAAAATAAAATCGCGGTAATTATGCCACAGAATCATAGCGTTTTCTTTGCATCAAAAAGGATTAGGCTCGATTGAACTTAATCCTTCAAAATAAATTTAAAAACGCAGTAAAATCCCACCGCACTTTTTCAGGTTTAGAACGTGTAGTTTACACTTAAACGAACGTCCACGCCCGGGCTCCGGCAAGGTGGATACGCCTGCGCGTTGGCTGTGGCTGCGATAGTATTTGTTGAATGCATTGTTTAACGCAAGGTTGATATTTACGTTTTCAACCGGTTTTCCATGCTCGATATAGAAATCGTTGACGCCATAGCCCGGACGTTTTTGTGGTCGTTGAAACCGCCGCCACGGTTGTTAGTTGTGGAATCGTAGCTGGTATGTTGTACACAGCGGCCTTTTCCAACCGATTTCAACGTCAGGTTGTTCAGCGGTAAGACACGCCGGTGGTCCAAGTACGACCGATTGGAATGGCTGTTACGGTACTATCCACAGTTCTGCCGTCTAATTCCGGGTTTTGCTGTAAGTCACGCCGGCACGCAAAGTTAAGCCTTCATATTTGAGGCCGCGCCTAATTCATAACCATGATTTCTTAATTTGCCTGCATTTTGGATTTCATAATAACCCGGTCTGATTTTGCGTAAAGGCGTGCGTATCTTGGATCGTTTGCCAGAAATAACTTCCGTTCAAAGAAAGGCTGTCGGCTAATTTATAGTTGAAACCCACTTCCGCATTACAGGATCTTCCGGTTTAATGTTGTTGGCGATGGAATATACCGCCGTTCTTCCTCGAGTCGCTCCTGAAGAAAGCATGATTTCGTGGAAACGTGGGCTACGGGTAGCGTAGTTTGCTGAGTATTTAAACTGAGGATCATTGGTGATTTCGTACAAATCAAACCAACGCTTGGATTCACACTGCCTTTATTGGATTTTTGAACCGTCCATTGCACGGAAATTGGAAGTGGTCATAACGCAAAGCCGGTCGTTAATGTAAACGCCCTAAGCCCCAAATGCCCCTCGGCATAAACACCCACTTCACGTTTCTTTTGGGTCTTCATTTGGATGCCGTTTTGAACGGTGAGTGAGTTAGGCTTACCTTCTTGATCGCGGTAATTGACACCGTATTTGATTAAGTGAGATTCGCCAATTGGAGTATCCAAGTTTAAGTTTGCGCCATTGGTAATTAAACGGGTTCTGGAATGCTCGCTTGGCTCTTCACGGCTAATTACACTGCGCCATACATTAGCCTTAGCACTGCTAATAAAGCCCATGTTTTTGCCGGTCCATTCAATCTGCTAGTATCGTTTGTGGTGATGCGATAGCGAGAGGCGTTATTTGGCAGTGTTTATAATTTTGTTACCATTACGATCTCAAAAACATACCAAGTATTCCCTTCTTGGCTTAACGTATAGCCGTTTGCACGCTGTTCTCTTGTTAGAGTTGGTGGATTGCCATTTTGCTCTCCTGGCGGTTAACCAATCTTGCGAAAAGTCAAACTCTTCACGAAGTGCGCGAACGCCGTACTGACGCTCTTGACGGTGGCTTAATTCAACACGTTGATCTTCAGTAACATCAACCCCAATTTTTGGCGAGTAAACCACGTTGATGTAATGCACTGTTTTGAACTTTGTACCCCCTTCCAAATTACGGAAATTATGACCGCCTTTATAGTCGCTTTCATTTACCCACTACCGGAGTAATACATCCATCGCTTGGGCACGTGAATAAACGGTTGCACCTTTGCTCCAACCTTTTGTTTGAGCTAACACCTGCATTTACCTTTAAAAACCAATGTCTGACCTTCTTTCAGAAGATCTTTGCGCTCACGGTTTCCGCAACGATAGCTCCGCTGGTTGCACCAGATGCCGGCACTGGCTGATCCTGTCCCTTTTGTACGCTCACTTTCTTGAATAGTGCCGGATCAAACATGAAACGGCCTTGGTGGTGGAAAAAGTTGGGCATCGGTATAAGCATCATCCACTTTCTACATCCACTCTGATCTTGCCCCATCCCGCGAATAGTAAACCATTGTGATGTTCCGCGACCACCACCGAAGTTAATCGCCGGTTCGTCTTTCAATAAACCTTTTAACTCGGTTTCTGTGCTGCGATTAATCGATTCAGTCGTAATCACATTTGTTTTACTTTTTGGCACCGGTATTTTCAGACACCACGTTAATGATCTCTAAAGTTTTCTGCATAAACTGCAGTGGTAACTAACATTGCGAGGGGAAGCAATGAAAAATGTTTGCGCATAAATGCTCCTATGGAGTTAATAACGATAAATAAACTGCGGGGAATTTAGCCTATTTGTTAAATTTTTGCAAATGATAATGTATTATTGTATTTATTTTGATATAACGCGGTATTTGTTCTTTAAGCAGAAAAAGTGCGGTGGATTTTTACGGAACGTTACATAAATTTGCTTTGTTGAGCAGTTTCTTCAATAGTTTCCTAAATGAGGTTTTTGGCTGAAAATAGATTTTACGTGAGAGGATTATTCTGTTGCTTATTATAACATCATCTACGGTAGAAACAACTAGTAGGGATCTTCGTATAGTTTTTGAGTCTTTACGTAGAGACGTTAGATACCCTATGGAATAAGGTAAATTAAATGTATATGCTGTTAATTTATCTTGTGAAGTTGTTTGTTGGTTTCTGAGTTAAACCAGTTTTTGATTCGTTTTGGCTTTGGGAAAATAGCTTTATTTGTCTGACGTTAGCAAAAGGTTGTACCAGTTTTTCTGAAATTACTATTTTATTTTTAGGGCTGTACTAGATAACGACTAAATCTTTCATTTAGATTAGAATGCTTAAATGAGAAAAAAAGTCGCTTAAGTCAGCATAAACAAAATAAACTCATTGAACTGTTTGTCGCAGGTGTTACGGCTAGAACAGCAAGTGAGTTGGTAAATGTAAACAAAAATACAGCCGCTTATTACTTTCACCGATTACGTTTACTCATTTATCAAACAAAGCCTGCATTTGGAAATGTTTGAAGGAGAAATTGAAGCCGATGAAAGCTATTTCGGCGGTATTCGCAAAGGTGAGCGTGGTCGTGGCGCAGCAGGCAAAGTCGCGGTATTCGGACTTCTCAAGAGAAATGGTAAAGTTTATACCGTAGTTGTACTCAAAATGCTCAATCAGCAACACTATTGCCAATTATTCGTGAGAAAGTTAAGCCTGACAGCATTGTTTACACTGACACTTACCGTAGTTATGATGTGCTTGATGTCCAGCAAATTTAGTCATTTCCGCATCAATCACAGTACGCATTTTGCTGAAAAATCATAACCATATAAACGGAATTGAGAATTTTTGGAACCAAGCAAAACGTCATTTGCGCAAGTTTAATGGCATTCCCAAAGCGCATTTTGAGCTGTATTTGAAGGAATGCGAATGGCGTTTTAACAATAGTGAAATAAAATCTCAAATTTCCATTCTAAAACAATTGGTTAAAAGAGATTCTGGTCTAGTTATCTAGTACAGCCCCTTATTTTTATTGTTTTTCCCAAACAAGGATCTTTGATGTTTTATAAAAAGATGTTGTTGTTGAAGGTCTTTCATAGCAACCGAGCATTCTCATCATCAAACGAAAAGCAAAGGAGTTTTTATGTTTTCATTTCTCAAAGGCGTCTCCGCCTGCACCACGCATTGACAGTTCAAGAACTGATGCCGAATATCGCAAATACGCTGGCTAAGTGTTTGCGGGGTTTTATCGGTTGATGCAGCCTATTGTTTTGATCCGCAAAAACTTTTCTTTAGCCATTTCCATACTTAATTGATGAATATGGTTTTTACTAAAGCCGATCTGGGAACAGTGGGTGTTGCATTGTCACTGGCTTACGGTTTTAGTAAGTTCATTATAGGGAAATGTGTCCGACCGTAGTAATCCAAGTATTTTTATTACCATCGGTTTGTTGGGGTCTGCGGCAGTCAGCTTAATTTTTGGTTTAGTACCGGGCGTACTTTCTTCCATTCCAGTAATGATTGTGCTTGCCGCCCTAAATGGTTGGTTCCAAGGCATGGGTTATCCGCCTGGGGCCAAAAACCATGACCAATTGGTTCTCTGTGTCCGAACGGGGCGCTTGGTGGAGTTAGTGGAACGTTTCTCTACAATTTAGGTGGCGGGTTAATTGGTCCGTTAGCGATTTTTGGGGCTATCAATATTCGGCGTATGGCAATCTTTATTCTATTTGCCGGCGTTAATCGCCATTGTGTTAGCTTTCATCATGTTCTATTTAATGCATGATACGCCGGAATCTGAAGGTTTGCCGCCGGTGGATGAATGGAAAGGCGAAAAGGTAGTACAGAAGGTTGAATCTGCCCACACGCTTTCATCCAAAGATATTTTATGAAATATATCTTAAATAACAAATTCTTATGGGCGATTGCCATTGCTAACGTCTTTGTTTATTTCATTCGTTACGGCATTATCGACTGGGCACCGACTTATCTCAAAGAAGTTAAACACTTCTCTGTAGATAAACAAAAGTTGGGCGTATTTCTTATATGAATATGCCGGTATTTTTCGGCATGTTGGCCAGTGGCTATTTAAGCGATAAAGTATTTAAAGGTCACCGTGCGCCACCGATGTTGTTGTTCCTTATTGGCGTACTTATTGCGATTTTTGTTTACTGGAAAAAGCCGGCGGGGAATCCGTTGGTGGATAATATCTGTTTTGGTGGCAATCGGCTTCCTGATTTATGGTCCGGTGATGATGATCGGTTTACAAGCGGCGGATTTGGTACCGCGCGTGGCGACCGGCACCGCAACAGGGTTAACCGGATTATTCAGTTGTTGCTCGGTTCCGCCAGTGCGGGTTATGTGATGGGTAAATTAGTGGATTTATTTGGTTGGGGACGGCGGTTTCTATGCGCTGATTGTTTCCTGCTTCTTAGGTTTTGGCTTTATTGCCGTCACTTTATTCCATAAACCCAATGCGACGAAATAATGTTTAGTTGCTTTTAAATAATAAAAGTGCAGTCAAAAATTCATTACGAAAAACCGACCGTACTTTTGCTTTCTTTTTAATTTTAAAAATTGGCAGAATACATTTGATTTTTAATTAAAAATTAAAAGGAAAGCGTATGCACACTTCATCTTTGTTCAATTTATCTTGGCCTCGTTATCTTAATTTACTTTTTCTTATTATTAAGTTCCGGGTTTCTTACTAGCGGCATTGTGACTTTAATTGCCGCCAATTTGGATTATTTTTCCGATCTTTGCAAAAATTTATGGCTTGCAAGCCGTGTTGCTACTTTCTATTGCATTGGTTTTTATTTTTCTGCGTGAAAGCCGTAAATTGGAAAAAGACAAAATTAAAACTACTGTCCATCACTTTCTTTTTATTACCTCTGTTCTTATCAGTTGCAGTGTTCGCCTTGGTGGGACAAACCTATCAAACGGGGAGCCAACGCATGGGAATTATTTGCTATTTGGTCGGTATGTCAATTGCCGTTGTTATTACTGTTACCTAATGTGGCTTCAGCGTTGTTGTTGGTCGCAACTACCAATATTGCCTTATTTCTATTTAATAACAACAACTATGAAAATGATGTCGCGCTTTCTGCGGTAATTTTAAAATTTTTATTTTTCTTGCTGTTAAGTGAATTATTTATTCATCGATTGCATGATGCGAACTGGCGACTTCTGCCTAAGTTCCTTGTATTCTTAGTGCTAGTGAATCTGTTTTTGTCAGGATTTTGACAGATTTTTCTAGGTAATGACGTTGATTCCAGCGTTTATTTCTTTATTCTTTTTCTTGCAAGTGGCGTTCCCGTCTTTGGCGTGTATTTGTTTTTATAAAACAGTATCGCGTTGACTTTATAAATTTAATTACTGCCACCGTGAGCTTAATTACTGTCTTTTGGTATTTTTCTCTTTTCCTATGTGAATTCTGCTGATTTTTGCCGTATTAAGCGGTTTACTCCTGTTTATTATTACTATCGGCGCAATTATGCAACTACACGGTTGGTATAAACGTCATTACCCGGAACGAAAAAGTATTTCTTGGGCGTTATCTATCCTGCTTATTTTTGCTATTTTTATCGGCATCGTTACCGGCCTAATTTGGATCTTTTTAGCATTAAATGTATCTGAACCACGCATGAGTTTGTTGGTGCTAAAGCGTTATCGTACTGTTTATTGCCTTGGGGATGCATTTTGGTAATCCTGATGCGGAAGCCATATGTCGATTATCATCGGTATTTTCTTTTTAATGGGCTATTGCTTGTTGGGCGGTTATTTTCTTTCCGGTATGTTGATGGATACGATAACGATGTATTAAAGATAACCACGCCGTTATTATTTACTGTTGTGGTGGGGATATTTTATTTTTACGTAAAGAAATTTGGCTACGTACATTAACCATCATAACCGTGTTGGTGATGTGGCATATCTATTTTAGCGATTTCCATCTCATTGGCCTCAGATTATGCTAACCGAGTGGAATATCACTATGTGCCTTTCTACATTGTGACCATGCTTGGTTGCGTAGTAGCATTTTAATACAAAAGATTTACCTTGAAAATGAAAAGCTTAGTGCACAGATTGGTGCCTTTTGCTTGGGCGTTTTTGCTGTTTAGTATCAGTGCTTCTTTACTGAATTCGATCTATATTTTTGTTTCGTTTTAGTCAAATGGCCGATGAATTACCGAAAAGTCATGACTTTGCCGAACTCTTTGATGTGGTGACTGCGGGCGTATTTACCCAAGCTGATTTCGTGCCGGGTTGGATTATTCCGTTTTTAGTCGGTCTTACCCCGTTGATTGTTTTTGGCTATTCGTCGTTTCTTTGTGTTTAGATAAAGCTGAAACTATCTTGATAAGGGTTGGTTTTTGCCTTATTTATCATTGGATTTATTTCCCAACCGTCAATTTTATTTCTCGTGACATTATTGTTACTGGCATATTTGATGGATAGCCAGATGTTATATCGCCGTTTTCTTTTTAACGGTGAATTTGAAACTATATTATTCCTTGACTATTCCATTTGCTTTATAAAAGCATTGTTGCTTCTCTTTGCCTTCATATTTAGCTTGGTACGGCTATTTATCTATTGCGAAAATATAAACCGCAAACCCAAAGTGCGGTCGGTTTTGCCAATGTTTCTAAAGTGAAGCCACTGATGGCATTGGCAGTAGTTTTGCTGATACTGATTCCGCTGAATTACAAAGTGCAACAGTTTGAGAGATGTGTTGGCAACGGGGAAACCGGTGGTATTGAAAAGTGTGCCGGTGGATCCTCGCTCCTTAATGCAAAGGGGATTATATGTCGTTGAGTTATGCAATTTTTAAATGACATTCGTGCTAAGTTAGATGAGCCCGAAGATGGCGTATTAACCATTGATACAAAGAAAAACATCAAGCAAAGTTTATGCGCTTATTCATCAAGACGAACAAGGCGTTGCTACCTTATGTCGGGTGGAAGATAGTCTGCCGAACGATTTTAAAGATTGCGCCGCCGATGTGTATTTACCGGTGAATAATTTCAAATGGTTTCCTGAATTACCAAGCCAAGAATATTTCTTTGCTGAAGGTAAAGGACAACATTATGCTCAAAGCAGAATACGCCGAATACCGTTTTAAGAATGGTATTTTGTTGTTAGCTCGCTTGTTGGATAAAGGATTTGAAGGCGTTATAGAAAAATGGAAAAAGAAAAAGTGCGAGTAGGTGTCGTTTAAAAACAGATTAAAAACCCACCGCACTTTTTATTTTAGTCGATTATTTTATCGCTACCATAGAACCGAAATTAAAGCACTGAAACCAAAAGTTCCACATGAGAAAATCCCACGTTTTTAACCGCATTTTTGTGGGTGTCAACGAGTCGGTTCGCATCACATTTTTCAAGTGCGGTGCGTTTTTGACTCACTTCTAATTCGCTATAGCCATTAGCACGTTTAAATTGATGGTGTAAATCAATGAGCAATTCATCGATGGCAGTATCTTCAAAACGAAATTTTTCTGACAATACTAACACGCCGTTTTGGGTTTAATCCTTGGTAGATTTTTGCGAGCAATGCCACGCGATCTTCTGGGGGCAAAAATTGTAGGTGAAATTTAAAAATCACCATGGACGCATTTTTGATTTCAACAGCGAATATCATCACATAAAAATATCTACCGGGATGTCGCTATGATAGGCCGCAATATGCTGACGGCAACGCTCCACCATAGGTTGGGAATTGTCGATACCGATAATTTTTACATTGGGTTGTTGAATATGACGACGGGCGGACAATGTTGCCGCACCACGGGAACAGCCAAGATCGTAAACATTGCTGTTGGGCGTGACAAAACGTTCGGCTAGCATACCTATAGCGGTGATGATATTGGAATGGCCGGGAATAGAGCGTTGGATCATGTCCGGAAACACTTCGGCAACGCTTTCATCAAAAGTAAATCCCCCAATTTTTCGATTGGGGCGGAGAAAATAGTGTCTTTTCATTTGTGCAGGATCGGATGGAAATAGAATCGTTACATTTTGGTTTAAAAAGTGCGGTCATTTTAGAAGAAGTATCTCAAATAATTGTTATACATTATGGAGTTCATGGTGTTTTCCTCTTTATCGTTTGCAATTTTCAGCTATAATTAGCGCAATTTTATAATATTTACAGAAGATTAGAAGATAAGGAATAAAGAATGATGCGTTCACACTATTGCGGTGCATTAAACCGTATAAATATTGGTCAGGAAGTGACGTTAAGCGGTTGGGTTCATCGCCGTCGTGATTTAGGTGGTTTTGATGTTGATATGCGTAGATCGTGACGGTATTGTGCAGGTTTGTTTTGATCAAGATTCGAAAGCCTTAACTGCATGCAGCGGGGTTGCGTAACGAATTTTTGTATTCAAATTAAAGGTGAAGGTAATTGCCCGCCGGATAGCCAAATCAATAAAAATATGGCGACAGAGCGAAGTAGAAGTCTTAGCAGAAAAGAGTACGCATTTACAATACTTCTGATGTATTACCATTAGACTTCAAGCAAAACAACACTGAAGAACAACATTTAAAATACCGTTATTTAGATTTACGTCGTCCAGAGATGGCGCAACGTTTGAAAACCCGTGCCAAAATTACCAGCTTTGTGCGTCGTTTTATGGATGACAATGGTTTCCTTGATATTGAAACCCCAATGCTAACCAAAGCAACACCGGAAGGTGCACGTGACTATTTGAGTACCAAGCCGTGTGCATAAAGGAAAAATTCTATGCATTGCCACAATCACCGCAGCTTTTCAAACAGCTTTTAATGATGTCTGGTTTTTGATCGTTATTATCAAATCGTAAAAATGTTTCCGCGATGAAGATTTACGCTGCAGACCGTCAGCCTGAATTTGACCCAAATCGATGTGAAACCTCTTTCTTAACCGCTAGAAGTGCGTGAGAGTATGGAACAGTATGATTCATGGTTTATGGCAAAACATCATTGGTGTGGATTTGGGTAAATTCCACAAATGGCCTGGCAAAAAGCAATGACGCGTTTTGGTTCAGATAAACCAGATTTGCGTAACCCGCTTGAACTAGTCGATGTGGCAGATATCGTTAAAGATGTTGAATTTAAAGTATTTAATGAGCCCGCAAACAATCCAAACGGCCAGTGTGGCAGTCGATTCGTGTACCAAATGGTACTGAAAATCACTCGTAAACAAATTGATGAATACACACACACAATTTGTAGGCATCTCACAGTGCGAAAGGTTTGGCTTAGGCGAAAGTAAATGACATGTAATGCTGGCCTTGAAGGCGTACAAAGCCCGATCGCGAAATTCTTAAATGAAAATGTATGGAAAGCGTTAGCTGAACGCGTAGCATCAAACTGGCGATATCTTATTCTTCGGTGCAGACAAATGGCAAATGACCACTGATGCAATGGGGGCGTTACGTTTGAAATTAGGTCGTGATCTTGGCTTAACTCGTTTAGACGAATGGCAACCGCTTTGGGTGATTGATTTCCCAATGTTTGAACGTGATGAAGAGGGTAATCTTGCGGCAATACGCCCATTCACTTCACCAAAGATTTTACGCCAGAACAATTAGAAGCTAATCCAGCCGATGCGGTAGCAAATGCTTACGATATGGTTATTATATGGCTATAGAGTAGAGTGGTGGTTCCGTGCGTATTTTCGATCCGAAAATGCAACAAACCGTCTTCCGTGTTCTTGGTGATTAACGAACAAGAACAACGTGAAAAATTTGGTTTCTTATTAGATGCATTAAAATTCGGTACTCCTCCACATGCTGGTTCAGCATTTGGTTTGAACCGTTTAACCATGCTTTTGACTGGCACTGAAAATATCCGTGATGTGATTGCATTCCCGAAAACAACAGCCGCAGCGTGTTTAATGAGCAGAAGCATAGTTTTGCGAATCGCAAGCTTTGGCAGAATTAAGTATTCAAGTTGTTAAAACAGGTAAGGAAGACGAATAGAATAATCGTAGCAAATCTACCCACAAAAATGAATGGGGTAGATTTGTTTTTCTGATGCTGCAAAATCGTCACGATAGTGCATAAGTCATGGACCAATTTGAATAAGATTGATATATGAAAAAGACCGATCTCTATTCCTCTTTATTTGTTGGGCAAATATCGCCATTAATTATTTTATCGCTTTGGTTCTTACTTTAGTGATTTTGGCTGTCGGAACATCTTTTATTAGCATGGTGGATTATTTGGCCTTAATTTTTGCCTTTATATCAACCTTATTTTTAGTGGTTTATTTGAATAACATGATTCTTCGCGGACAACGTCAAGCAAGAGCGATTTTTATCGCTTGGTGTTAGTCCTTAATGTAATGGGGCATGTTCTTTTTGAAAATATGCAACTACATTGATTAGCATTGCATTTTCTATCATTAATATTATTTTGCTTGTATAACTCTTCGGCCAATCGTTTTTACTCATGCTTAGTAGTTGATATGAAATTTTAAGAAATAACCAATTGAAATATAAGAATAACCAATCTGTTCTCGTTGTTATTTATGCGGAAAATACCCGACAGGTATTGATGTTACAACGACGGGATGATGTGGATTTTTGGCAGTCGGTAACTGGCTCTTTAGAGACAGGGAAACACTCAACTGAAACTGCAATTCGTGAATTATGGGAAGAAGTACGGTTGAAAATAGAGGCAAAATCGACCGCTCTTTTTCGATTGTAATGAAAGTGTAGAATTTGAAATTTTCCCGCATTTCCGCTATAAATACGCACCGAATGTCACCCATTGCCAAGAGCATTGGTTTTTATTGGCGGTAGCTCAGGAGTTTACGCCTGAATTGACCGAGCATCTTGCTTTCAATGGTCTCGCCGACCCGAGCGATTCAAATGACAAAATCTCCAAATAATGCGGAAGCAATTAGAAGATATTTATTATAGTAGGCAGTTTTGTTTGCCACAATCTCGATATATAAATTAAGGTGCAAAAAGTTGCACTCTACGTTAGAAGGAGAAACAACATGGCAGGCCATAGTAAATGGGCAAATATTAAACACCGTCAAAAGCGGCACAGGATGCACAGCGCGGTAAAAATCTTTACAAAATTAATTCGTGAATTAGTTACTGCGGCAAAAATTGGTGGTGGTGATGTTGGATGCTAATCCTCGTTGCGCGCGGCAGTAGATAAAGCTTTAAGTAATAACATGTACTCGAGATACGATTAATCGTGCTATTGAACGCGGTGTGGAGGTGGTGACGACACCAATATGGAAACCCGCGTTTATGAAGGTTATGGTCCGGGTGGTACGGCGGTTATGGTAGAATGCTTAAGTGATAATGCCAACCGAACCATTTTCTCAAGTCCGTCCAAGTTTTACTAAATGTGGTGGTAACTTAGGGAACGGAAGGTTCCGTCGGTTATCTTTCAGTAAGAAAGGATTAATTCTGGTGAATCAAGCCGATGAAGACGCATTAATGGAGGCTGCCATTGAAGGTGGGGCAGATGATGTGCAACTACAAGATATGGTTCTTTTGAAATTTATACTGCCTGGGAAGATTTAGGCTCCGTGCGTGATGCTGTTGAAGCTGCGGGATTTAAAATTGAAAGTGCAGAAGTAACAATGAGTTCCATCAACGACAGTGGATTTGGATGTGGAGACCGCGCCGAAGTTACTTCGTTTAATTGATATGTTGGAAGACTGTGATGATGTACAAAACGTCTATCACAATGGTGAAACTGCGATGAAGTCGCAGCAATGCTATAGAAGGAGCATTTATGAAATTGGTTAAAGCATTATCAGCTATCGCAGCAGTTTGCCGTTTTGGCCGCTTGTTCAAACTCTGCTAAAAAGAACAACCTGTGATGATTAAATCTGAGAAAACGGTTGTTTATTCTTGTGGTAAAAACCGGTGAGAGTTGTGTATCAGTTTGAAGGTAAAGAAGCTGTGGAAGCTCAAGTTTCTTTGGGTAAAAAGTTATTGCCGAAGGATTACAGCGTGATACAGCACAAAAAGATTTCACATCTTTTTGCTCCGATAAATATACTTGGAAATGTGATACTGGTTTTCACTTTGGATCAATACGACTGAAGTTGCGGTAATGTTGACATCAGAGGTAAAAATCAGATAAGATTTTGCAAAACATTGTTCTATTAACGCTAAAGCTACTGCAAAAGCAAATCAATAAAATCTCACTTAGTAAAACGGCTAGATATTCTAGCCGTTTCTTTTCTATTCATAGAATATGACGATTATTTTGGGAATTGATCCTGGTTCGCGCGTGACGGGATATGGGGAGTGATTCGACAACATGGCCGCCAATTGGAATATTTAGGTAGCGGAGCTATTCGCACTCAAGTGGATGATTTGCCAACCCGTTTAAAGCGTATTTATGCAGGGTAACGCAAATTATTACGCAATTTCAGCCGAGATATGTTTGCCATTGAACAAGTATTTATGGCAAAAATGCTGATTCAGCATCTGAAGCCGAGGCAGGCGCGTGGTACAGCTATTGTTGCGGCGGTAAATCGCTGATTTGCCGGTATTTGAATCATGCTGCGCGTTTAATTAAAACAAACTGTCGTAGGAATTGGTTCGGCAGATAAAATTCAAGTACAGGATGATAGTGATGCGTATTCTCAACCTTTCCGATAAACCACAGACAGATGCCGCAGATGCTTTGGCCATTGCCATTACGCACGCCCATTCCATGCAACGTTCTTTTCCATGTTGCCGGTGCGGTAAATCAGCACAAAACGCAAGAAAAAGTGACCACACTTTTTGCGTACTAGATATAGCCGAGGCCGCTTTCGATTGAAAAATTTAACTGGATATTTATCCGGTTTTATTTTATCCTCAAGTTCAATACTCATTAATTAGGATACTTAGGATCGGCCATTTTAACCGGCATTTTAATGGAAAAACAGCCACCAGAAATTTTTATTGGATGTCCAAGGCGTGGGGGTATGAACTTCTATTGCCTATGACTAGTTTCTATAACTTGCCGAGTGAGCAAGCAAACCAGTTTATGTTACACGTTTGGTGGTGCGAGAAGACGCCCATTTACTTTTTGGATTTTTCACAAGACTGACCGTACTTTATTTCGAGAACTCATTAAAACCAATGGTGTAGGGCCGAAGCTCGCGTTGGCAATTTTATCTGCCATGTCGGTGGATGAGTTTTGTTTATGCTATTGAGCGTGAGGAATTATCCCGTTTGGTTAAAAATTCGGGGTTGGCAAGAGAAAACAGCAGAACGCATTGTTGGTTGAATTAAAGAGTAAATTTAAAGAAGTGAAAACCCATCGATTTCTTTGTACAGGCCGACCACTTGCCAAGTGTTAATGTTGAAACCGTGCGCGACAGATTGAACCTTCAAATGAAGCGGTGGCTGCATTGATACATGGGTTATAAAACCATTGGATGCTGAAAAGATGGTGAAAAATTTCCAGAACCGGAGCTTTCAGTGAGCAGATTAATTCTGTGAAGCATTGAAAGCAGCATTGTGATTAGAATAGCCAAGATGATTGAAGCAGATGGGAATTATCAGTGCCACCGCGAAAATTAGACAGAAGATATCATTGATCGTGCTATTCGTCCAAAATTATTGGCAGATTATGGGGCAGCCACAGTTTGTGAACAAATGGAGATTTTATTGAAGCGGCTAAATTGCGTCAGGACGCTTTGAGATCATTTTATTAATTTTTGGTCCACCGGGGCTGGGAAAAACCACTTTAGCTAATATTGTCGCCAATGAAATGGGAGTCAATATTCGTACAACCTCGGGCCCAGTGCTGGAAAAAGCCGGCGATTTGGCGGCAATGCTAACAAATCTTGAGCCGCATGATGTGTTGTTCATTGATGAAATTCATCGTCTTTCGCCTGCGATTGAGGAGGTTCTTTATCCTGCGATGGAAGACTATCAATTGGATATTATGATTGGTAGAAGGCCCGGCTGCTCGTTCTATTAAGTTAGATACCACCGTTCACACATTAATCAGTTGCAACAACTCGGGCAGGTTCTTTAACATCGCCATTGCGCGATCGTTTTGGTATTGTGCAGCGTTTGGGAATTTTATTCTGTGCCAGATTCGACTTTAATCGTGTCTAGAAGTGCGAGGGCCTGTTTACAGCTTAAAATTGATGATGCCGCCGCATGAAATTGCCCGCCGATCTCGTGGTACGCTCGCGTATTGCTAATCGGTTATTACGCCGTAGTGCGAGATTATGCTGATGTGCGCAACAATGGCATAATCACCAGAGCAATTACCAAAAGCCGCATTATCAATGCTGGATATTGATGACGCAGGGTTTGACTATTTGGATAAAATTATTAATGGCTGTGTTGGAGCGCTTTTGATGGTGGACCGGTTGGATTGGATAAAATTTAGCCGCGGCCATTGGTGAAGAGAGATACTATTGAAGATGTGTTGGAGCCTTATTTAATTCAGCAAGGTTTTTGCAAAGAAACCCCAAGAGGGAGGATTGCGACATTGACAACGCTATCGCCATTTTGGCGTTGAAAAAGATTACTCGAGATGGATAAACAAAAGGCTTATTGAGATTCAATAAGCCTTTTTGTTAAAAGTCATCTGATTATTGTGTTTGTTGCTTCATGCTATTTAATTTTTGCAAGGCAACATCACAACTTTTAATCTGTGTTGCTAGCTCCATTTCTAGAATCTGCTTTTACTTTGGTTGAGTTTACTTCTGATTTTGATTTACTTGTGGATGTGTTCCCGGTTGTTTTCTGCTTCGAGCAATTAAATTTTTCGGTCTCACTGAATAAATCTTTGCATTGTTGTGGCATCTCAACCGTTGCTTTTACGCTTTTTCTTTGACGGTTTCTGTGGCATCATGCCATTAGACTCATAACCACCATTGTTGCAAGAAGTATGGTTAGAATTTTAGTTATGTCATTAGAAAGCCTTTTAAAGTGTTCAAGTTGTAATCAATACATAAGTTTTGTGTGCAGTTATCAGAATCTATTCTTTATGTCTGTATCTTTTTCGTGTTTTGTGAATTTTCATGTGATAAAAGCGAATAGATGTTGCAAAGCTTGTTAATAAAACATATAATTTGACCTCGAACAATTTAGCCCAAATCACTTCCTTTGGGTTATTTTTGATTTAGTTCCAAAAATGTGATCTGTATGGCAATTTTACTATATCCCTATATTTAGTAGTAGAATATGCGACTTACATTGGGTTATCTATGTAATAATCGACTCAAACAACTGCAAGAAGCGGTCATTATAAAGGTAATTCTATATGCAGATTCATTTTGAGTTTATGGGGTGATTACTCAGTAATCATAAAAATTTAAGAACTTGTAGCATTTACAAGAGTCGAGATGTTGAACGTTGTTGAACTCTCAAGACTGCAGTTTGCTTTAACTGCATTATATCACTTCTATTTGTACCACTAACATTGGGTAGTCATTTGTCCTTGTGATTATGGAAACCCTTTATGTGGTGACAGGTAAAGAGTTTATAAAGATATGACGAAGTTCTGGGGTAAGTTATTTTGGCATTAACTTCGCATTAGGAGTTACTACTGGTATTACCATGGAATTCCAATTCGGTACTAACTGGTCATATTATTCCCATTATGTAGGCGATATTTTGGCGCCTCTTGCTATCGAAGCATTGTTAGCATTCTTCTTGGAATCAACTTTTTGTTGGGTTATTCTTCTTTGGCTGGGATCGCTTAAGTAAAGGTAAACACTTGTTAGCTACTTACTGTGTAGCTTTCGGTTCTAACCTCTCCATAGTGGATTTTGGTCGCAAACGGTTGGATGCAAGCTCCGGTTGGTTCTGAGATTTAACTTTGAAACTATGCGTATGGAAATGACCAGTTTTATGGATCTCATGGTTAAATCCTATTGCCCAAAGTAAATTCTTACATACATTGTCTGCTGGCTATGTTTCAGGTGCCTTCTTTGTGTTGGCAATCAGTTCATACTACTTATTAAAGGTCGTGATATTGGTTTTGCGAAACGTTCTCTCCATGCTTCTACCTGGTATTATTTCTGTTGTTACAGTGTTAATCATGAGATGTGAATCCAGTTGAGAGTTGGTCATGCACAACCGACAAAATTAGCGGCAATGGAGGTGGCATACGCAGCCTGCTCCGGCATCATGGTTGTGATTCCAAATCAAGCAGAGCAGAAAAATGATTTTGAAATCCAGTTCCATATGGCAGGGATGATTGTTACCCGTTCTAGTTGATAAACAATTCAGTGGGTTGGCTGATTTACGCGTAATGCGAATGTTGAACGCGTTCGAAACGCTGCTTTATTCAACAACAGAGCTGAAAAAAGCAAACGGCCATGCTAGTGAAGACAAAAGCGAAATTTAATGAAGTTCGGAGATTTAGGTTTTGGATTGTTATTAAACGCCATACCAAATAATGTAGTTGATGCCACAGAAGATCCGATCAAACAAGCAGCAGCGGATACGATTCCTAAAGTCGCACCGACTTTCTGGTCATTCGTGCCATGATCGGCTGCCGGTGGGGCAATTTTGTTATTAATCTTCTTGCTTTTGCACAAACGTGCGTAAAACCGTTGGTGTAGTCCATTATTGTTAAAAGCCATTCTATGGGGCTTACCCATTGCCTTGGATCGGGATTGAGGTGGTTGGTTCTGGCTGGAATACGGTCGTCAACCATGGGCAATTTATGAGCATTACCGGTCGGGTGTATCTGCATCTAAATTAGCGCCGGGCGATCTTTGAGTTCTCCATTGGTTTTAATTTGCGCTTTATCATGTTCCTCCGTGGTTGAAATGTACTTACGTATAAATACAGCTGACTTGGTCCAAGCGCAAATAAAACCGGTCGTTATTATTTCGAGCAATCTTCTAAATAAGCAGGGCTTAACTATGATGGATTATGAATTTCTACAGTTTTGCATGGTGGATCTTGGTTTGCGCTGCTTTACGGATTCGCCGTAACTGATGGTCTTTTGATATGGGTGTTTTAAACATTACCATTTACCGGTAAAAAGAAGTGCGAAAAGCGCGATCAATACTATCGCTCCACACTGGGATGATAAACCAAGTTTGGTTGCTTACTGCCGAGCGGTGCGATGTTTGCTGCGTGGCCAACGGTTTTATGCAACATCATTCTCCGGCTTTTTCATCGCGATGATTTTAGTCTTGGCTGCGTTATTCTTCCAGCAGTGGGGTTTGAGTATCGCTAAAATTGATAGTCGCTTGGCGTAGGCTTGGGACTGGGGCTTGTTTATCGGTGGGTTTGTGCCGATCTTTAGTTTTCGGTGTGGCATTTGGTAATCTGATATAAGGGTGTTCCATTCGAGTTTAATGAGTTACAGCAACCGCAATATACCGGTACATTCTTTTGGATTATTAAATCCGTTTGCCTTACTTTTGCGGTGTTATCAGTTTTACGATGTTAACACGCATGGGGCCAACTGGCTGCAAATGAAGACAACAACAGAGTTGCGTGAGCGTGCTCGTACGATTTCTCAAGTAGGCGCATTGGCGACATTAATCATGTTTGTTCTTGCCGGTGTGGTTATCTTTCAAGATGGTTTTGTAGTGATGAGTGTTATTGATCATAATGCCCCGTCTAACCCAATTGGTAAAGAGTGGCGATCAAGCACGGGCTTGGACTAACTATAGAAGAAATGCCAATTTTATGGTTATTCCTGCGTTAGCGGTATGGTAGTCACTTTAATATTGTCTTCTCTAAGACAAATCGTTGTCGGGTTTGCCTCTGTTCTCAGCATCTAACTATGGCTGCGTGTTACTTTTACGATGTGCATGTTCCCAGCCATTTCTAATCCAGGAATGAAGCTATTAATGCTGGGACGCTATGTCGGTCGGGATCTTAACCTAAACTTGATGTTCTTCTGTGCATTGTTCTTTGTAGATCATTTGCTCCTTACTGAATTTTGGGCTTACTATAAAATGTTTGGTCGAATTGGTAGTAGTCATCGAAAACAAAAACTCATTATATTAAGGGAGATAGTATGTTTTATGTAGTCTGGGTATTGGGTGTTTTGTTGCGGTTACTAAGTGAGTTGTCACTATCAGTATCGAAAAACAGGTAAATTTTGACGAGTAATTGAATGATTAACTCATTGTATCAATTAGCAAATAAGGGTTCGTTACGACCTTTCATTTATTGGCTTTTAACATTAACGATCTTTTTAACGTGAATCAGTTTTGCAACCCAATTTCAGAGCGGTCCAAATTTATGTGCTAATCTGAGCTGTTGTCTATGGATTCATGGCATCGGCTTTGATATTCGTGCCGTTATTTGGCGGGCTGTTTTTCATGCCGTGGTGGGGTATGTTGCCCGGTGATAGTGTTCAATAATCTATTGACATAAAATCAATAGGTTTATTATAATAAGTGCTATTTCAGGCTTGCTAATCATTTTGAAAGGCGCTCTAAAATAGCCAACTTCTCACTCTTAATTCCGGAAGGTAAGGAGTTAATTTGGGACAGCATATTTTTCATTATTCTGCCCGTGTTTTATTATGAAGATACGGATGAGGCGAGATAGTTTACGCACGCTATTTGCATAGAGCGTGCCAGAACGGAATATTTAAGAACATTTTAATTTTTCCCAACAGGAATTGTTAAGGGAAGAAAGAAAGGGAGCTTTTGTGGTGAAATCAATGAACATTGAGTACCGTATTCCACTAGATTGGATGATTTATTACATTGAAACCATTGTTACGGAAATAAAAGGTGCCTCGATTATTTTCTCCCAAACAATTAATCGGGATGAATTAGCATGTCAGGCTAGTGAAGTAGCCTATGTTGATCTTGGAAAAATGAACCTGTTGCAATTCCACAGGTAATCAAGACAACCCTTGTCAGTTAACTATAAATAAGTTGTTTTCGGGTATGTAATGACTGCAGGTTAAACTTTTTAGATTTGTTTCTAAAAAGCCAGTATCGTTGTTCAATTGGTGATTTTGATTTTACTATCAATCACATCTTGGGCAATCCATTATCAAGCCGTGTGTGTGTTGACTAAAGCATTAAAAGAATCAATGGCGTTTGAAGATCGCTTTTTGGTCGGTGAGGATTTAAAGTACTGTACGAAGGCTTATCTAACCGCCGTGATGGTTTTAAGCGGTATGAACAGATTTTCGCTGTGGTTTCAAAAGCAATTTTCCCGTTTGAAACAAAGCCAACTCTGATGCGCCGAGGCGATTATTAAAGGTAGCACTCGCGCGATGAATCTTTCCATGAACCGTGAAATTGAAGATGTTGAAACCCGTGTTCCGTTCTTGGCGACCGTAGCTTCTATTGCACCTATATCGGCTTATTCGGTACCGTATGGGGATCAGTGCATGCATTATGTCGTTAAGTGGCGGCGAAACAAGCCACTACAATACGTGGCAGCTGTACTTGAGCGTTGATTGCAACTACAGTTGGTTTGTTCGCAGCATTCCATGCTTAAGCTAACCGTTTAAGTTTGCGGGTGAATAAAGCTTGAACAAAATTACGGTAATTTTATTGATGAGTTTTACGACTCATCTTGCACCGTCAAGTATTCGGTAAAAATCATCATAACTAAACGCTATTTTTAACCGCACTTTCATGTAAAAGTGCGGTCACAAAGCTCTAGTAGATTTTAAAGATTGGTGTTGCCAATCAGCGAATAGTATTTTAAAGTTTTATAAATTTGAGAAGGTGGATATGTCTTATCGTCGCCAGTCGTGATATAAAATCTGAAATTAATATCATTCCATTTTGGATGTGCTTTTTGTATTGGTTTTAATTTTTATGACTACGCCTATTATCAGTCAAAGTGTAGAAGTTGAACTGCCTGATGCGGTGCAAAGTCAAAACGTTTCTACCGAAGACAAACGCCAGTTATTTTAGAGGTGTCGAGTGTTAATCAATAGCCATTCAATTGGTGAATCGTGCGGAAAAATTTAACCGAAGATATGGTTACCCAATTATCAAAACAAAGTTTGATAAGATAGCAATAACAATGTTCTTAGTCGGCGGTGCCAAAGAGTGCCTTATGAAGAAGTGATTAAAGCACTTTAATTTGCTCATCTTTGCCGAATGTCAGTTGGGTTAATGACGAATCAAATTTAATAAAATAGGTAACCATTGTGCAGAATAACGACAGAAAAGGTGATGTTGATCCCAGTTGTGATTTCGATCATATCCAGTACGTGGCATTTGTTTGATTATTAATCTGAGTTCGTTCTATCATAATGATGACATTATGCGTGAAGGGTGACGCAGACGGCGTGGCTTGATTGGTGCAGTGATGGTTTGATACTCGGCTCTGCAGCGCAAGAATGGGGATGAAATTCAACAGCAGAGGCCAAGCTGGAAAACAGAAAAACAAGGCTGTGAAGATCACAAAACGGGAAAGAACAAAAGCTAGGAAGAACAAAAACAACAAGAAGCCCTAAAAGAGCAGCAGCGCCAGAAGAGTGCCCGAGCAAAAGAATGAGAGCGAGAACGGCAAAAGAGCAGGAAAAAGCAAAAGCTGTTGGCTGGAGCAGAAAAACGGCAGGAAGAAAAAGTCCCGCTCAGAGGCGCTGAGAAACAAAAACAGGCAGAGTAGCGCAGAGGCCGACACGCCCGCTGAAGCGGCTAAATTAAGCGGCGGCTGAAGCTAAACAGTTTGTGCAGCCGCGGCTTCGGCTAAACAGGCGGAGGAAGAAAGCCGAAAGCGAAAAGCCGCTGCCTATTGGACGAAAGCAAAACAAAGATAGCCAGCAGCTGACGCGGGCAGAAAGCCAAGGCAGCAGAGGCTGATGCCAAAGCGAAAGCAGAAGCCGAAAGCGGAAAGCAGCGATGCGAGGGCGAAAGCTGATGCAGATGGCCAGCCAAAGCGGACAGAAGGAAAGCTGGCGCTGATGCGAGCAAAAGTGCTGCTAAAGCGAAAGCTGACGCGAAGCCAAAGCGGATGCGGAAAGCGAAAGGCTGGCAGCTCGGCGCTCAACGCGATCAAAATGCACCTTAGATGAGATTTCTTTAATGGCGGCGATGTGGTGGCGGTAGTGCAACGGCAGCGTGTGATGCTATGACAGGGAAGCCCAGGACGCCGGTGGTGCTTCAATGGGGAGCGGGTGATGGAGGTAACAGGATCGGCTATCCCGCGTGATTTATCCCTCCGTTAAACCGTATTTCCGTGGAGATACTCGTTTCATCGGTAAAGTGTTTTATGCGATATTAGAATGGAACTTGCCGGTGACGGAACGTTTGTCTTTATACGAAAAATCCGCACGAATGATTTGCTGCGCTGCCGCATTGGGCTGATGCGATTGAGCAAAACGAAGAGCCCAGCGCAGAGCACCAACACTGGAAGAATATGAAATGTTTAAGAGTTTTACTTTGGGTTTTGACGCCAAGAAAAGTGCGGTAGCTTTTGTCGTATTAAACAATAGGAGAACAAATGAAAGAAATATTCAGAATTTCAGCTTATTTATTAAATAACTTCAATTTCGAGCAGAGGTTCTTCATTGAATGGTGGTTCTGTCAATCATAGTTATTAGTGGAACTGGACTAGAAACTCATGAATATTACAGATTATTTCGATGATTTACGTAATGAAGGTTTAAATCGATAGAAGTTGTGAAATATCAACAAGCAAAACTCGCTGCAGAGTGAATCCTCAGGTTTGGTCGGCTCGAGGTAATAGAAGCTGTTGTTGTAGAGCAAGTAACACCATCAAACAATTGCGTTTCAAATGCTATCATCAGTTGGTTGATACTATAGGAGTGCAGGTTAATTCTTTCTCAAAACAATATACCATGCCTGAAACTGACTGCATTCCTGCAGCATGCCTACTATAGTGATGAGTCTTTTGAAAATATAGTATCAAAGGAGCTTTTAGAACCCGTATTGCATATGTTGTACAAAAGGTAGCGGTTCTCAACCTTACAGGTGTGTATCTGGGTGGTTTTCAGCAATTTATTGTAGACTCGAAATTTCCTCGACATTTGTATATTATGGTCTCATCCATTAAAAGTCGCTTTCCTGTTCTTTTGAAAATAAAAAAGCACAAATTATCTTACAAGATCTTGGTTCTATGGCGCGTAAAGTTGTTAGCGTTCCTGGCCTTAATGGCGCGCCAGCGTTTTCTCCGGATGGTTCTAGATTCTTCTGAAAGTGGTATGAATATTTGCTAACGACCAGTTTGGTGGGCAGTTCTCGTTCTTCAGCAGTGCCGGCAATAATACCGAACCATCTTGAATCTCCGCAAGCGATCAAATCAATCAATATTTCAATCCGATGGGGCGGCTCACCAGGTTTATCGGCAAAATTTTACATCAGTGAGTAATTGCCTCTTTAGTCGGTGGACGCGGTAGCGGTCAATCAGCTCAGATGGTGGTACCTTGGTAATGATCGATGGGCGTAACATCGCGAAAAAGACTTATCCGGTAGCTCTGATTACTGGTTCTTTCTTAGACGAAGCCCGGTATTTCACCAAATGGTATTATAGTTGTATAGTTCTGCGGGGCTTGGGAAAGGTGCTTACGGTGGTGTCACGCTGTTGGACGCTTTGTACGTTACCCTGGAAAATGATGGACAAGTAGAATTTCTGGCTTAGTCCCTGCCACCCTTCAATAAACAAAATCAATGAATAAAATTGACTAAAGCACTATTAGTTGCTGGTTCCAGTAGCCGTACTAGCAGCTTGTGGTTCTTCAACAAAACTGAGAACAATGTCGCATGACCATTTTTAGTGAATTATTCCGTTCAAGATTTGCAACAACGTTACAACACCGTATTATTCTGGTTTCGATAAATACGATATTCCAAGGCAAAAGATATGTTCAAATCTTAGATGCTCATACGGCATACTTAAATGCAACTCCAGCAACAAGTGTACGCGTTGAAGGTAGTAATACCGATGAGCGTGGAACACCAGGAATACAACATAGCATTAAATTGAGCGTCGTACGTAAAACTACATAAAAGGTGTTCAAGCGAATCGTCTACTATTTCTTACAGTGAAAAACCAACAATTGGTCGCCAACGAAGCTGCATACTCTAAAAAATCGTCGTGCAGTGTTGGCATACTAATTTACAGTATCAATGCAAAAAACCGGTAGAGTCGGTTTTTTTATTTTATGTATATAGATATTATTTTTTGAAATGTGTCTGTGCAACTATCTACTGGTCTATAAAGAGATGCTTATCAAAACCATTATATAGATTCAATGGATTTTTTGACCATGCTATTGATGCAATAGCACAGTTCTTGGTGAGTATTCAGGCCGACTCAATCGCTCCGTTTTTGTGATTGTCAATCCAGAAATCAATCAAATCTATAGGCGCTCATTGTTAATATTACCATGGGTCCCAGTGGCTCAGTCGGTGAAACGGACTTTTGCCCAATCCATTGGGGTTTCAGTCTTGACCCTGGGTGTCTCAAAGTCGTGCGCTCAGTCAGGTAGAAACAGCGGACTTATTAAAATTCAGTCAGTTGAATCATGGCCGCAATTTAGCTATTCCCAAATCGTTCGTTATAAAAGCTTAGTCTGGTAGAGCGGTGGACTCTTAATCCATTGGTCATAGGTTCGAATCCTATACGACCCACCAACCTTATCTCTACTGTCTAATTAATCATTCAATATCTTTATATTTGTAATTTCGTATTCCTTCTAATTTATTTCTCTTTCAAATTCTTTTATGTTTGCGAGTCGAATCGCAAAAGCAATATGAGCATTCCTTGCTATTCTTGAAATCTGACTATGAGGTGCGGTCAAAAGAACGTTTATGCAAAGGATTTACCCTGTTAAATCTTGATAACTCACTGATAATACGTGATGCTATTTTAACATTGTCGCTTCCCGCATGTAGCATCGTCAGCAAAATATTTTGCAGAAAGAACAACAAAGCTGTATATTTTGCATCAAATTCAGGCTCGATGGAAAATTCATCGATATTGGTTTTTAATTGCCAGTATATCAAATAAACTTAACGGTGGTGCCTACTGCACCAAATTAAGGTGACAAATTGGTGCCTCAATCCACATTACCCTGGGATTTCTGCATTTTACCCTACATTTGAAGACACCTGTAATCAGCAGCGTTGCTATCCTTTTGGTTACCCGTTTGGGTGGTATTCAGGACACGGCATCAACAGCTTGTTTATGTTACAAAGCGAGATATGTAGACAATGCCATTTTAATGTGGGTAGTTTGATTAAAGATAATCCTTAAGCGCCTGTGTTATTGTTGAAGGAACAAGTTAGATTAAAGCAAGAGGCACCATTCAGGACAAAGTTTGGTGAGCTTAGTAGCACCGGTGTCTTTCTTCATTTTACTCATAGTAGTTTTACAGTTTTATAGTCAGCATCAGCAGCTTGGAATCAGGAGATTCTTTTTGCGTTTGCGGTTACAAACGGAGTTACAACGCGTTCTCAGCTTATAAGGGAAGATTTGGCGCAATACCAGTTTTGGGCAGTGAGCGACAAGATTAACAAAAAGATAACTTATCCCTTATGCCCGAACAACCGGAATCAGCCTCAGCAATTACTATCGCTCAAATGAATGCGAGAGAAAGAAACAACAGTTATGTCGTATTTTTATGATCTTGATGCTAACGATTTGTGTGGGTGCGACAATATAAAGGCGATACTTGTCTGAATCGTGAAATACAGCAAAAAGAATTAGACACAGGTGTTCAGTTTATCAATATTAAAAATGGAAACCCGTTTAACGTATAAAAGTGGGTGAAACAAATTGCGGTTTGAAGATTGCCAACGCTACTGCAACCGTCTGCCTGTAATCATGGTGGTGGTTGCGGGTGGATTTGGATGAAAAAGAATATAAATCTCTCATTTAACCTTTGATTGGCTGGCGGAACAAGGCATTGAGTACGTTTAATTAGGAATTTAAAGCAGAATAAAAATTATCACGAAACCGCTATCGTTGTGCCGTTATTAAACGGAGAAGTACCGTGATAAAGGCTCAGCGGCATGATGACAATCACCTTGTTGGTGTTGCTCAGTAAGTGTTTACTTCTTACCATGCCCCTAATTTAACGATGATTTTACTTAGTTTGTATTCATCCATTGCCTCTCAGCGACATTCTGTGAACAACATCTGCAACATCTCAGCTTTACGAGAAAATGGCGTTGCCGAACAACTTTTCCACGCAGGAAAGCGGCGATACGTTTTAATGACATTCCCTTGGATAACAATCGATTCGCTGATGGCGGGGCATTGTAATGGTGCCGGATGGTGTTTAAAAACAATGGTGCTGAAGACAGTCGCGAAGGATTGTTTGATCAGTTTGTTTCCGGAGCGGGAGCATGCTTTTCATCAACAACTGCAGTCGCCACCGTTAATCTTGGGTGGGTCCCTCCTGTGGCATTATATTGGATTTCAAAGTGCCAAAATTAGAAACTGGATAGGTCAGCAAAACAGCAGATGCGGTGATTGTCGCCGAGCGGCACCATTCGTGGTCAAGGCAAGGTGGTGGTTCGATTATTACGAAGGGCGTTAACTTTTGGGTAAATCAGGTAAGCTTATTCAAAATCCATTGCAGCACGGGTTGGCAATGCAGCCGTTGGCGTTTGGCGGAGAAGGTTACGTATGATTTCGCGCCGTTTTATTCGACGAAGGCATGAGCTTGTTGCTCGTTGTTGGCGCGTAAAGTTTATTTCGCAGCATTTTTCTCCACATTTTAACCAATACGGTGTGCACAGCGTAAAGTGCGGTGAAATTTACCAGCGTTTTCCGGGATGTCGTTGATGCAAAATCAGCAGCGCCAGTTTCTTGGTCTGTCTTGTGAAGTAAGTTGCAAAATCCTCTTCGTTTTCAAGTGGTTTGCTCAGCAAAATCAGGTGACGGTGAAATATCCTCGCGGTGAAATTGGTTTGTAATAGTGCAACTTATATTTAGCGAATTCAGGTTCATGTGTTTCGTTTATCATTCCAATCGGCTTGAGGTGCAAAAAGCATTCTGGTTAGAACAATTAACGTCAACCCTTTAAAATCAACTCCAATCGGAAATCATTTGGTGCAAAGCCCGGGCAGCGCAATGGTTACAATGCAAATAGCCAAACAAAAAAACGTTACGGCAATTTTGGCACCGATGCCCGCCAGTTTTATTTGGCGGCTTGCCAGATAAATTTACAGTACCTGACGGCAATTCAGCAAAATGCCATGATGTGGCGCTTAATTCAGCAATTCCACTCTCTTGTCAACACAGTTTCCAACCATTACGGCGCGTGGCGGCATTCCGCGCAATCGGAACAGTTCAAACTCTACCAATTGGCAGGAAAATCGCCGATTTATTCGACCAATATTTGGTTACCGCCCCGATTGGATTGGCGCTTGGGAAGAGAGCATCGGGATGTTGAGGTGCCAACAAATCGAAAGCTCAAATTCATGATAGTATGAGTAATTTTACTGGCGCAGATTCAGCAGAACATTGCATGGCGAGGAGCGTAGTATATAAGCGCACTTTGGTGCCGTAATAAAACAGATACCGGTTGGATTTATTCTTGCCATTTACACCAGTTATATTAGAAAAACTCACGAAAATCGACCGCTCTTTTTGCGAACGCTTATTCATTTCCGGTATTCCTACTGCCCGCAAAAGCCTAACTTAAAATATTTCAGGCGTTGTAATAATCTGAATTGTTCTTCAATAATCGCGGGAATATTGGGCGTCGGATCGGCATTTGTGGCGAAAAAATTAGCTTGCGTCGGCGCGCTGACTATCGCAATCGGCGGAAAACGATTACATCAGCGGGCAAGTTGAGCTTATTGCGGCAACAATGGGATGTGACTTACGATCAGGAAAATTGCAGGTGGGGAACCCATTGGCCCGGCCATGAAGAAATTGGGACGGGATTTTCTTATTTGGTAAACGACCTGATTTAGAACCACCAAAATTTCAAGCTTATAACATAAGTTGCGCCGCGTAATTTATTATCGCAATTACGCTCAGATTCTGCATTTTAATGCCAAGTAACCGAGCCGTTGGTGTCGCCGGAAAATGACCGCTCTTTAACCATTCTACCACCCATAGCGTGATGCGCAGGGTGGAAACCTGATTATTTATTGCATTTTGATCGACAGATCGAACCTTACGCCCGAAGATGTTATATGTCCGTGGCGGATATTCCGGCGTCCTACGCCGTATATTCAGGCGATCTTTAAATTAAGCAAATTGCACTGAACAGCGCCGTTCGTTTTCTGTTTCCCGATAACCAAATTGTCGGAAAATAATCATCACTGATGCCAGGAGTTCTTGGCATTGCTACGGCTAAAGAAAGTGCATTCAGTGCGGAGATGCGTGGCGTTTTGGATATTCCACGGCGGTCGTGAACGTTGCCATTGTAGTTAGGATCTTACTCAAGGGTCGTGATTGGGTAAAAAATGCGGGCGTGCGTTTCCGAGTTTGGAGAAAAATGCAAACAGCGAAAATGATATAATTCATAGCAGGCGAGCCGACGAATGTTGCTTGGTTATGCGTTGCGTGAGGGAAACGGCGTTTGGCAGGGATAGCGCTTGGGTTAGATAACAGTTTTGGGTTGAAAGGACAGTTAGTCCAGGCGGTATGAATTTATAAAGACACTTATTGTTTGCGGTAAGTATCAAACCACCACAGCATTCATAACATCACCAGTGGCAGCAGTATTTAACAGCGTGTAGATGAATTTTTGCGGTCTATCGAAACCAGTGAGCCTTCTTTTTATATAAAGACATTGATTCAACAGTTTGCCGAACAGTTTGCAGGACTGTTGCATTTTGAGCAACCTTGGTCGTGATGTTCATGGCAGATGTGATGAATAGTGCTGGAAAGCCAAATCACTATCGCTTTTTGGCGGGCAAAGTGAATTTTGCACCTTATTACCCATACGTTCTATTCCGTTCAAAGTGGTATGTTTGTTAGGGATGAATGATGCGTGATGTCCTCGCCAACAACAAGCCAATAGTTTTGATTTAATGCAATATCATCGCATCAAAAGGCGATCGTGCGCCGAGATGACGATCGTTGTTGTTCGCCCAGGGCACTGCTGTCTGCGCAGGAATATTTGTATCGTTCTCTGTTGGGCATTCATTTCCCAGTAATCAGAATGTAGGCCCTCCGTATTGTTGTGAGCAGACATTGGATTACATCGTGGAAAATCCTTGGATGGGCAAGATTGGCGTGCATTACTGGGTACAACAACATGGCATGACACCGATTTCAAGTCAAAAAAAACTTTTACAAAACGACCACACTTCGTCAATCTTTTGCGCAACAATGGCTGCCGTTGACTGATTCACGAAGCAAATCGAATCTTGCAGATTTTATTCAGCCCATGGTTTCGTCATAGGAAGAAGCTTGTTGAATTTTCCCGTTTGGTGGCTTTTGCCATCAGGTAGAATTTTTTCTTTGAGTGTCGTCTTGGTGTGAATTTTTCCGAACGGAAAGCATTGCCGATAGCGAATTTTACCTTAAGATAACGCCGCCCAGGAAAAATACACGCTATTCCTTGCAGGGTGGTGGAGTTGATAGCGACCAAACAAATGCGTTTTGCCCATAAAGTGAAAAGAGTGTGCCGGTAGGTTGCTACCTTGTGCCAGTGTTCAACGGCAGGAAACGAACGCGTTTAAAAATATCGATTATATATCCCCAGCTCACATATATACACTCAATTGGCGGTGCCGACCCAAAACGGTGAAATTACCTTGGCGGGTAATGTACTGGATCGCCTGTAGCGAACCTTCACAGCGGGTAACTTGGCGTGGCGACAGTGAAAGACAAAAGATCGCATTGAGGCATGGCTGTATCATCTGTGTGCCGCCGCAGCCGCAGCCGAAACAGAATCCATTTTCAAGGCAAGGACAAACGCGGGATTTTTTCGCGGGTGCCTCAACGGAGGCCGTTGCGCAACTGCAAATTTATGTCAAGCTATTTGGCCGGATACGCACAGTGCAGCTGATTCGACAGCAGGCGTGTACGCGTCTTGGAACTGATTTCAATGAAAGTACGATCGATGGTAGACAATGTTTGCGCGGCTAACCAAAGGTGCCGAGGTGATGATTATTCCCGTGGCGATTTATATTGTACTGCGTGTGCGGTACCCAAACGCAGGAATTGAATTTGAATCGGATAAATCAGCGGGTGAAAGCGTGGTTTGCACCGATGTTACAACAATTAAGAGGAAAAATAGTCTTGCAAATAGGTCGCCGCGGCCACGGCATTCTCCCGTTTGCCATCGGGCGTCGGGTAATAGTTTACGGATATCACGCCAGTTAAAGCCCAGCGAATCATAAAGCGCTTGGGCTTTTTACAATAGATTATGGCCTAACGTCAAAATGCACCTTTTTGTCTAGGTTAGGTGATGAGTTCGTTTAAGGTTGTCGTCCGAGTCCCAAACCTTGACGCACACGGATCGATATGTCTTCATCAAGGTCGCTTCCATCTAATACAGTCAGCAAACTAGCAAACCCGTAAATCTTATTTTCTTCGAGGATCTTTAAATTCAGGATAACATCGCCTTGGTTATTTTCAACGTACCCCTAAAACTCAAGAGCACACTTGGCCAAAATACACCTGCTCAATGGCATAAAGTTCGTCAAGTCTTGTTCTTCCAATCGGCGAAATGGACTCCTGACAGATCTTATTATTCCAGCATTGATGGAAGGATTGTTAGATGGTTTCTGTTAAGCCTTTACTTGCCGGATTTTGTTTAATTCCTCGAAAATCATCAGACTGCCCAGACATTTTAACGGTTGTTGGAGAGGTAAAGTGCGGTCGTTTTCGATGTGTTTTGAAGCGGCAATAACTGACTGTGGACGACTTACAGAAATAAAATGCGAGATTACTCCGACAGCAATGTTTAACCTTGCTCGCTATCTAGAGTTTTCAAGAGCTACGCATCTTGTCCTACATGAGTTGTTGCAACAGACTTTGCTGACTGACGATAATCAAACAGGTCTCCACTCCTTTGCTCAATATTAGTAAAGCTTAACAACTTATCAGAACTGATCGACTGCGTAGCTGATGCCATTTGCTTTACGTCAATACATCTCGACGGGAGTAAGGTTGGCGCGTTTCACATATCTAAAATCAATTCAATCAGTATAATGGGCGCCCATTTTAACCAATAAGGCAGAGGATTAATATCAAGCGTGATTTGCAGCGAAGTGTTAGGACAGCATTTAGATTTTTAACTGGGGAAGTCGCGCTGTTGCTTACGGGAGCCGTGAACGATGATTTTCTTTCCGATTTACGACGCCAGTTTGCCCGTGCTTGGGTTGGTATTTTGATTACGCCAGCCGAGGAAAATCAAAGAAACAACAAAGTGCAGGTGGATTTTCCTCCGAATTTCAACGCCAGCCGATTTGATCCTGTTTTATTGGACCGAAGAACAAGCGGAATGCCATTTCAATTAATACAGGTCTCTTAAAAGCCCAGTGGGGCGAAGCACTCATGTCAGCGAAAATCATGGCAGCGTACGTTCTACCGAAAATATACTTCACACGGACTTCCGGCGTGTTCGCGATCAAACTCTGCCGTCGATTTAAATCTTTATCATTTTCAGCTAGAAAATCACCGCACTTTGAGCTGAATTCCTTCTGAAATCTAACACACAACACCGATGTCACCGTGTATGCGTTACGGGCGTATTCAGCGCCGCGAACTGGGCGCGCTTTAGCGTATGTCCATTAAAAATGTGTCAGGCAATGTACTGGATATCGGTTTGCGGCGCAGGCGGTTAACAATGCATTCAAAACATCATCAAAACCAAGCATGACGACTGGATATTCCGCGCAGCGGTCAAGCACGAACCTTACGAAGAAATCTGGTTGCAAACTGATGTTGTAAGCAATGCTGTTTCTCATGTGGAAGGTAAATTTGACCTGATCATTTCCAACCCACGTTTCGCGGCGGCGTTGATACTGCCTATCTGCCGTTAACGAATTAGTTCACTGGCTCAGCCAAAATGGCATCTAAAACCGGTAGGTAGATTACGCGCGACTATGGCGAATGCCTTTTATATATGCCGACTGGTTCGGGATCAACATTTCAGCAGCCGCGGGTAATGTGGCATGTAAGTTTAAGGTGTATTCGGTGCGCGGATGAGTGGATGACGCGGTAAATTCTGCTGGCAGCAAAAACCTTTTGGTTAAATTCCCTATTTTCACTTCAGGAGAAAGACTATGAACTTTCTCGAAATTGCGCAGCAAAGTCATGGCTGGTGGAAAAGAGAATCTTCTGCTTACTTGCATTTGCGCTACGTTTGCGTATTGTATTACTGACAAAAGCAAAGTAGACAAAGGAAGGTGTGTGCTGTGAAGGTGTTAGGGTCAGTTTGCCGTGGCCGGGATAATCTCAGTATTTGGTTCAACGGTGAATAAAGTCCACATGGTCACTAAAATACTCAGTATCGGCGATGTGGGCAAGCGGGAAGTGGCAGAAGCCGCGAGCGGTAACCCGGGTTTGTTACAACGTTTGGTAGAAAGAGTTTGGCGGATATCTTCATGCCGATCATTCCGGCCGTTGTAGCGAGCGGATTTTATTATTGTTGTTACAGCATGCTCACCGCCAAAGGTTCTTTATGGATGAACTCAGCGTCATTGACGCCATCGAAACTCAAAGATTTAGTGGATTTTATTAATGCCATTGCAGACGCACCCGTTTGTATTCTTGCAAATATTACTTAAGATTTCTCTGCCACCGTAGTTTGGTGGTAACCCATTTCCTTAGGGATATTTTTATTAAGATGTTATTGGTTCACCCCGGCACTGTTTTGACGGTTGGAACCTAATGTCTTTAACGCTGGCAGGCAAAGTCAATATTGGAATGTGTTTGGTTTTGGAAATTGAACGTGTAGGCTATCAAGGCACCATGATCCCAGCCTTAATTTCCGCTTGGAGTGTGTGTGGCAGCGTTAGAAAAAACGTTCCGTGGAAATTTGTGCCAAATCTTATTTAAAATAATTTGGTCACTACATTTATTTTTCAACACATTTATCATAAAGCTGTGGCGCTGCCATCATCGGCCCCGATCGGACATGAAGCAGGTTCATTAATCGCGAGTTAACCTAGTTACTGCGACACATTAAGTTTTATCGGCGGTGCAGTTTTCAGCTGATTTTCTTCTACGCACCAGTCGCGGTGCGGTATGCCAAACTTTCGTGCGGTGGAGGCAATTATTGGCGAATGGCGCTGGCGATGCCTTCGTACCAGTGCAGCAATATCTGGCTGTTGCACCGGTACTCTTTGGGCGTTACATTGCCGCCAAGATCGAAAGTTCGCGGCAGCGTTCCGGCATTCTGCGTTGCTAAGGGTATTACCGAAGCCGAAAAACCATGTTCAGGAGTGAACTTACGTTATCATAAACCTTATCACGGCCATGGTTGGCTCCGGTCTGGCGACGTTCATTGCCTTCTTTAACGTAAAAGCCATGCCGCCTTGGTGCGGCGGTTTCTTAAGTGTCCATCAATTCGACCGGACAGCCTTGCCATATCCCAGCATCAGTATGGCCATTTCGCTGTGTGGCGTTTCAGCACCCTCTTTGATGCGACGCACGGGCTGGGCCTAGAAGTTTATTTCATTTGAAAAAAGAAGCACGCGAAATCGGCGAAATCAGTTCGTGTTTCTCCTTTTTGGAAGTATTACTACCGTTTTCATCATAACACATTAAAAATAAGGATTAAATATACTCATTATTGTGGGTTTAGGTTTCCTAATTGCTATCTGTTTCGCTATTCATGCAGTCAGACAGGCAGGACCGTTATTATTGGCTATTCATTATGTTTAGTTTTCTTTCCTTGGAAGTGCGGTCTATTTTTGCGATTTTCTTCCTTCTTTCATATGGTTATTTCAGTCAAATGCTTGAAAACCTGGGTGCATAAAGCTGGACCAAATTGTGATTACGTGAAATGAACAAATTTTGAGCAGTCAGAGCCGTAGCCGTCGTTTGTATTGCTGAGCCTTGCTCGATAATAATCGCATGTCAGAGGCCTTATCTCATTATCAAGCGGTAGCGTGGGTTATATAAAACCAGTCCTGATATTTAATGGCATACACTTATACATGTATTTAGCCAGACGACGGCCTCAGCTTCAGCAACTTAGCAGATTATTACGATAGAAATCGGATTATCAATCTAATGAAGGGCATTGTTGTATACCAATTTAACTAAATTAGATAAATCAGACAGGCGCCATGCGGGGAGTTTAATGCACTGCGTTAGTGGGTATTATCGACTCTTGGCCTGCTATCCATTCTACATTGAAATTTTCATGCAGTGGAGATGAGACACAGAAAGCGAAACAATTACTGGATTTGCTTGAGTTACATTAAACGCCAACCACCTCATGTTAAACGCTTGAATGGGTGGATCAAACAAGCAAAACAGTTACCGTAACAGTTACTACATGTAATCTCAATAAATGCGGTGTGATTTTTAATTTGTTTTAAAGGTGCTTCAGCACCTTGGCTAATGAACTAAATGGTATATTCGTCAATGCTACGCAAAAGCAAACGTTTGCGTTATAATGCAACACCTCATTTTACATACTCAATCGAAATTATTCATACCAATCAACTCGTCCCGTTCGCCAAGCATTGCTTAGCGTGTCAATCGTCAGTATTGTAGAATTCGCCCAAGGAGCCTCGTAAAACGCGGTGTTAAGCTGCACTTTCTACCAGCAGTACAGCAAACTATTGAACAAAACGGCACCGGTAACCCGAAGTGTCCGGTACACCGGTTTTCCGGAAATGATGGATGGTCGCGTGAAAAGCCTTACACCCAAAGTGCACGGCGGGATTCCTGGGTCGTCGTGGCACAGATGATGCCATCATACAGCAACACGGCGTGAAGGCATTGATGAGTGGTGGTGAATTTATATCACTTCGCCGCAACCGTGGCTAAACCGGCTGCGTTCGAAAGATGCCGTGGAAAATGTGTGTTAATGTCGGTGGCCGACGATGATGGTACGTTCGCTGCGAAAACCATAAAGATGTGGCGATTGCTCGTGAACAATCAGGATTTTGATACCATTCTTTGCCAAGAATGCTGGATCAGCGGCATCAAAGGCAACAACCCTGGAAGCCCGTTTGATCTTGCTATCAAAGCATTTAGACACACGCGCAATGCGATTCCATGATCGCGAACTAGCGGCACCAGTCAGTTGTTGAAACCTTATCAGCATGTTGCTACCGGGAGAAAATCACGGAAGCGAAGTGCGGTCGAATTCCACGGACTTTGAGATTTTGAATTCGTGCGTAAAACCGACCATGCGTTACGGCGAAAATGCCCATCAAAATACCGCGTTTTATGGCGGATCTCAGTATAAAAAGCGAGTGTGGCGACGGCAAACCATAACTTCTGGTGGCTGTCTTACTGCTGTGTACCGACTTCGACGCGCGGCTCTTAGATAATATTGAAAGAACCCAGCCTACGGCGTTGAAACTGCGCGAATCAATAATGGAGTAAGCTTTTGCGGCAAAAAAGACATTTTAGAGGCCTACAGCGTGCCTCATCAAACAGACTCGACACTCAGCCTTTGGCGGCATCGCTGCGTTTAACCGTGAATTGGACGACGGCAGATGAGTGCCAGAACGCATCAGGGTGTGAGAAGTGATTCTTGCGCGAAAGTCTCTGCCGAAGCTGTTGAAGTGGTGAGCACGTAAGTGAAAAACGTCCGTTTGCTTGAATGTGGAGAATGGCAAGCACGTACCCAACGCTTTAGATTTCAAACGCGTGGATATGGCGGCTTGTTGGTGCCAAGATACTGTGATTTGAGCCTACTAAAGTGGGCGTGATGAGCTTGAAAGTGGTCAGTAAGCGTCAGCGACCGACCAAGACAGGTGAAAGATTTATTATTCTGCTGGAAAGGCGCGAGTTCGTGAAATCAGATGCTCATTGTTTATGCCAAGCAGAGATAACGAGCATTGGCATTGGCGCGGGCCAAATGCAGCCGCGTGTATTCGGCTAAAATCGCTTTGGTCCTGGCCCGCAAGATAGAAAGGCTTGAAGTAAGCGCAATTTAGCCAGCTGATGCGCATCCGATGCGTTCTTCCCATTCCGTGAGTGGCATTTTGATGCGGCGGGTGAAAGTAGGCGTTCAGTATTGTGATTCATCCAGGCGGGCTCAATGCGCGATCAGGAAGCGCGATTGATGCGGCAGATGGGCATAATATGGTGATGGTGACGACCGGAATGCGGCATTTCCGTTCATTAATTTATCGCATAACTTCGCTCAATGAGACGACTTACTTTTAACCTCTCTCTACTAGTAAAAGAGAGGGCTAGAGACGGTGATGCTTAAATGTACTACAGGAGGTCGATAACTTCTGCCAAATCCCCTACCCTCTTTGCTAAAGAGATTAAAATTCAAAAGACACAAGGACTACAACCTGGAATATCCTCATCATCGGAAACGGCGGTCGTGAGACACGCTCTGGCATGAGAAAGCGGCGCAATCTCCAGCTAGCCGATCAAGTACGTTGCACGGGCAATGCCGGGACGGCGTTAGAACAAAAGGTTGAAAACGTGAGTATTGCTGGCAACGGATGGCTCACTGCGTTGGTTAAATTTTGCCCAAGATAACCACATTGGTTTAACGATCGTGCCTGGAAGCGCCACTTGTGATTGGCAGTGGTGGATGCGTTCGTGCAGCCGGTTTAAAAATTTTGGTCCAACGAAAGCGGCGCGCAATTAGAAAGGTTCCAAAGCCTTTGCAAAGATTTCTAGCCCGTCATAAAATCAAACAGCGGAATATCAAAACTTCACTGAAGTTGAACCGGCATTGGCGTACGCGAGGCGCGCCAGTGTCGTTAAAGCGGATGGTGGCTTGGCGGCAGGCAAAGGCGTGATTGTCGCGATGACGTTGCGATAGCCGGAAGAGGCAGTGAGCGATATAAGCTCAGCACGTACCTTTGGTGAAAGCAGGCAGTCGAGGTGGTCATTGAGGAATGAGATTGGCGAGAGGGCGAGCTTTATCGTCATGGTGGACGGCAAAACTGTCGAGACCTACGCGACCAGCCGGGCACCGACAAACGTGGGTGAAAAAGACACGGGCTTCGAACCGCCCGCGGCATGGCTTATTCTCCTGCGCCTGTGGTGGTACACCTGAAAATTCGCGGGCGTAGGTGATGCGTGAAGTGATCTCATCCAACGGTCAACGGCATGGCGGCAGACGGTACGTCTTCTACCGGTTTCGTGGCTGCCGGTTTGATGATCGTACCGCATCGGTCAACCAAAAGTGATCGAGATTTAATCCGTCGTTTTGGTGATCCGGGTAACCAAACCGATTATGTTGCGTTTGGAATCAGATTTGATGGTGTACCTGTCTTCAAAGCCCGTGACCGCAAATGGATGAAAGTGACACTTCAATGCCAGAACCCAAGAAGGCTTCTTTAGAAGTATCGTGTTGGCTGCAGAGAAGTTATCTGGGGAGTTATCGCAAAGGCGATGAAATCGGCGGGTTTACCTCGAAAGTGCGGTCGAAAATGAGAAAAGTTTTCTTGGCGGGCGCGAAGCAAAAGCGAGCAGTTAGTCACCAACGGTGGCCGCGTGCTGATGTGACCACGCACGATCGAAAAGCCGTATTTGAGGCACAGCAAAAAGCCCTGAAACTTGCAGAGCATCCAATGGAACGGCCGTTTTTATCGTCGTGATATCGGCTATCGCGCGAGGCTCGTGAACAACAATTAATGCTAAGGATTATATGGATTATAAAAATAAGGAATTATGTCGCATTCGCACACTAGTGGTTTTCCGACATTGCATAAAGATAAAACTCAATGGGTAAAGCCGCTCGTGCTGTAAAACGTGATGTCGAGTTTAGTATTGCCGGCTGCATGAAAGCCGGTTACTACCTATGCACCGTCAATCTCGAGTGATTACTAATCCTTTTGGTGAATATTTCAGATTGTAACCAATTTCCGCAGACCAGCGAAAACCAGATTTCAGCTCTTCATTTGGAGTTAATGAATAAATTTAGTGAAACAGTGATTCGTATTCGATTTGCAATTGGTGCGGCCGAAATGCAGAGAAATTGCTTTATTGCACTGAGTTAATCGCTGCTTATGGCGATTTGTGTAATGCCTGTGTTAATGTGCCATTAGATGAAAATGGCGTGTTAGATAATGAACTTATTGAGCAATCTGTTTGCTGCCAGCAACAAATTGCGAACATCACACCCTCGTGGCGAAGGTAATTTTACTTTTGTGAATTTTAACTGCAAAGCCATTTTATTCCCTTTATTTTCCCAGCAGGTTATCATCTAAGTCATTTTGCCGAACAGTTTTGTCATTGGTTTAGAAAACACCGGATTTATTAGTCGAAGTATTAAAGAAATCTGTACCAAAATCGCCCTCATAATCAATTTTATGCTGATTGTTATCAGGCTATGTCGCAAACTCTGCAATATCATATAGAATCAAGTATTAGATATGTTAAGTGCGGTCAAAAGTATCGGGGTGAATTTTGAATTTTGCAGGCATTGATAGTTCGGCAGCGCCATCGAAAATCTGTTCATCTATGACAAAAGTTTGTGAATTAATGGGGTTGCCCTATTTTGGTGCAGCTGGTTCAGTAGAGGTTTCTGCTTTGCTGATAGAGTGTTTAAATCAATCAGATTAGCCATTGGTTGGTTTTTCTGGGTTAATGTTGGCGGTGACAGAAGATTTGGGGTTTGGCCGAAGGACACAAAACAATATTTTTGATATTCGCGCTTTACTGACGTATAGCGCCGTATGTGGTATATCGGTTTAGACACGGTTCCCGTGGCGGGAAATGTTAAGGCAAGCATAGCCGCTGTTATGCGCGATACTGGGACGATGGCATTTCGCCCAAATAAACCACTAACTGTGCGTTTATTCCCAACTCGAACAAAAATGTTGCGCGAAATGTCAAGTTGAGAGTGATGATTTGTGTAAGTTGCCGTCTTTTGGAGATTCCTTTTTAGGAATAAAAATAGTTATGACCGCACTTTGAATTTAAAACGTGCGGTTTATCACTGTGAGAAAAAGGCATGTTATGAAAAATGTTTGTTGAGTAGTATGGCTATCTTATTGTTGGCGGTTGCGCTAGTGCTTCGGCGACACACGAGGTTCAGCATTAGCAGGCGAGTAGATTGTCATTCTATACCGACGAAAGATAGATTGACCTACGATCGCTTGGATCACTTTATCTTAAAATCCAAGAAATGGCTCGGCTCGTTGCGGAATTTCCAGTATTGCGATGGATAGGAGACTAACAATTCGCTATTTAACAAAAGGCACGTGAAATGGCAGGACCAAAAATGATGTCTTTGCAGTTTTGATTTCACCGATCGTTCTATGGTGCCAGCACACGGTAAAAATGCCGCTAAGGCCATTAAACAGAATAAAACTCTGCAAAAGCGAGAAAAAGAACAATTGGATGATTTTTAGCTCAAGTGTAACAGATCACGTTGAAAATGCCAATTGAGCTTAAACAGGATGGCAATAAGCTGATTTTAGGCAAAGACTATGCGACTTGCCGACGAGTGACGGAGAATGATAAAGACATTAAATTACTAAAATAAAGTGGTTTTATACGAAGAAAGTAAACAGTTGTCATTCTAAAGTTTATCACGCAGATGATTTTGACCCACTTTTGAACGGTATCATGTGATCGTGGCATCTACTTTCAGTCTTAATAAATGGAGTCAACCATTTTAGAAATAGATTCTTTTTACCCCATTAACTTTAGCATTTGATGCTGTTTTTATTCATTAGAGGGCATTACAACTTTAATGGATAAAAGTACTGGAAAAATAGTTTAGTAACATGTACAACTGTTTGCAGCAGAATAACAATACAGTAGGTTCTGTATTTGTTTTATAACGTTTTACATGACTTTGCACAAATAGTCAGTACCCTTATGATTTAACTTTTTGTAAGTACAGAGGATTTTTACATGAAAAATTATACTCGGATTAACCGCATCACTATTAGGTGGTTGTACCTTTGAGTGAATATCGAGGATGACGGCAAAATCACCCATCGTAAATTAACCAGCAGGCGAAACTGCACTACCGCCAGCTATCCGGAACATAACACCAAGACAGTGAGCCGTTTGAAACTTATTGGTGACGGTTCGTTGGTAAATAATAGTTCGATTACTGAACCCATTGATAAGCCGTTTTTTGTGTATGATTTAAGCAGCACGGGAACGTGGAAATTCGATGAGCAGACTCACAAATTAACTTATACCCTCACCACCAATTCCGGTGCAACGTAACCACACGAAGACGCTTGGACACCAATGGAAAAGGATTCGAGATATAAACCTTACGAAGAAAAATCTGTTTAAGAAATACAGCAAACGCATTAATAAACAAAACACCATTAATTTTACGATTACGTCATTAACACGTGATCCGAAAAGATGGACAATATACACTTGTTTTAGAACAAAAACTGCACAAGAGCTACACCAGTTCTTGCGTGCGTTAATAACAATGAGTCCGGTGAGAAATTTTCATCATCATGGTGACACATCCGGTTTTATTAAGAATTATCACGCGAAATTGAGTACAATGGCGTATTCCAATTCTTCGAAGGAAAAGCACAATGTTTAAAAGAGCATGAATATTGCTGATTACGATCCGGTTTTATGGCAAGCCATTCAAGATGAAAATCGTCGTCAAGAAGAGCATATTGAACTTATCCTTTCCAAAACTATGCCAGCCCGCGCGTCATGGAAGCTCAAAGGTTCACAGTTACCAATCAAATGGCGGAAGGCTATCCGGGCGAAGCGTCTATGGTGGTTGTGAGTATGCCGACATTTGTGGAACAGCTTGCTATTGATCGTGCAAAAAAGAAAAATTATTTGATGCAGATTAGTGTAAACGTACAACCGCATTCCGGCTCTGAGCGAACGCGGCGGTGTATGGTGCGTTAATTAATGCAGGTGATACTATTTTAGGGATGGATTTAGCCCATGGTGGTCACATAACCCACGGGGCGAAAGTAAGTTTCTCCCGGTAAATCTCTACAATTCTGTAGCTTTATGGTATTACTGCTGATGGTTTAATTGACTATGAAGACGTACGCCAAAAAGCCTTAGAGACAAGCCGAAAATGATCGTGGCCGGTTTCTCTGCAGTATTCTCAAGTGGTAGATTGGAAGAAAATGCATGAAATCGCCGATGAAGTGGGCGCGCTATTTTGTTTGTTGATGGCGCACGTTGCAGAAGCTTAATTGCGGCAGGTTTTATATCCAAAACCATTACCATACGCCCATGTTGTCACTCAACGACTCATAAAACCTTGGGTGGCCCGCGTGTGGTGGTTTAATTCTTTCTTCTTGCGGCGATGAAGAAATCTACAAAGAAAATTACAATCTTCCGTATTCCCGGCAAACCAGGTGGCCCATTAGTCCACATGATTGCGGCAAAAGCGGTTTGTTTCAAAAGCAGCATTAGAGCCGAGCGCATAGAGTATCAGGCGAAGGTAATCCAAAATGCCAGAAGCCATGGTGGAGGTGTTTAAACAACGCGGTTATGACGTTGTGTCTAACGGCACTGAAAACCACTTGTTCCTAGTGAGCTTTATCAAACAAAGGCTTAACCGGTAAAGCGGCAGATGCGGCGCTTGGCAAAGCTAATATCACCGTGAATAAAAACTCCGTGCCAAAATGATCCGCAAAAACGTTTGTTACTTCCGGTGTTCGTGTCGGCACCCCGGCCGTGACCCGTCGTGGTTTTAATAGCTGATGTGGAAAAGAACTTTGCAGGTTGGATGTCGATATATTAGACGCGCTTGGTACAGAAAACGAAGAACAAGTGATTGCCGCTACAAAGAAAAAGTGTTGGCAATTTGTAAACGTCTTCCGGTTTACGCCTAAGTTCAATTAATGATAAACAAAAAGCGGCAATGAAATTGTCGCTTTTTCTTTATGGTATTTTATTGATTTTTCATTGTTTAATTTCTCTTGGTTAGTTGAGATGTTAAGTGGATTGGATATTATCCTCCGCAATTTTTACATTTTTATTCCTTAAAAGTGCGGTGGCTTTTAATCGTATTTTTCTTTATAGAGGACAAATTATGTTATCAAATCTGCTTTTATTATTGCGGTAACTCTGTTGAGTTACTACCGATCGTACTGATTATCCGAAAAGGTCTTGAAACGCGCAACAGATGGTGAAACAAGGGGAAAATGCCGATGGCGAGTCGCTTTGTTTGATAGCTTTTGATTATCACTATGGCATGAAACAGCCTAGAAATCTGAAAAAGCCAAAGAGCTTATTTATTGCCGCTTCGAGGCAGGAACGCTGATGCGAAATATTTCTTGCTGATTTTGTTATACTAATGGTGATAACGCATTAGCCATTGAGCTTGCTATGAAGCCATTGCGTTAGGCAAATGAAAAAGCAAAAATTAATTTTATTGAAGCAGAAGAGGAAGAAAGTGAACAGGCAAAAATACGCCAGAGAAGGCTTTAATGCGATGAAAGCTGCCGTAGAGAATGGCAACACGCACTATATTAACTGGTTGGTTATCTTTCTTTGATGAAGGAATCGGAACGCCACAGAATTTTGGCGAGGCATTGAAATATTTCAAATCAGTGCGGAATCGGGCAATGTGGTTTCTAAGTGAAAAACCTTACTTTGTAATGTATCGGAAATCAAGAACACACCAAACAAGCGATGAGCTTGCTGCTAACAAGCCGCAGAAAATGAAGAAGAAGCGCAATTTTTATCTGCTCAGATGTTTTATGATGAAGGCAACACAGAAAAAGCCTTATTGGTTTGAGCGTTCTGTCAGTGAATAATGACATCGATGCCATTGAATTTTTAGGTGATTTCTATAGTGAAAGCGATTCACGCAGCGGAAATTTATTATCAAAAAGGTGTAGCGTTAAATAGCGCTTATGCCATGCTTCAGTTAGCTGATTTTATGCATTCGCGCATAGGCGAAATTTAAGAAAGATGAGGTTAAAGCTGCCGAATTATTACAGAAAAGCGGCTTATTTTGAACTCATCTGCGGCAAAGTGATGTGATGGCGTCATCTTATGAAGAAGGCAAAGGTGTATATAGAAGGATTTTGATCAAGCGGCCTATTGCGCATTGGCATATAACACAGAAAAGGATCAAACGATGAAGATCCATGGAACTTTATTTAATTTGCCATGATGCAAAGAGGAAAAAGCACGAATCCGCAAAGCATTAGATAATTACAAACACGGTTAATTTCTTACAGGATAAAAAGATAAAAATTATTCTCATTAAGGAGTTAGAGATTAAAAACAAATAGTCCATTATCGGCATATTTGCATGATGGCATTTATTACTACGTGGTAGTAATCTGTTTCGTTGATTTAATAGCATCCAATTTAAATAAAAGCGATAATGAAAATTGTCGCTTTAATATTTAGCTCGAATCTTGAGGTAAATATGCAACACGAAAATTGAAGAAAAGAACTTGCATTAAAAGGAGTCAATTTGCGCGGCGCTGTAAAATCTTGCTTTCACTCAGGATTGGTTGGTTCGTGAGAAAAAGGTGACTCATTTATCGTGGATTACTCATAACGCCATTCTATCGCTATTTAATCCGCAAGGGCATTTCGCCGCGAAACATATTATCCATCGGCAGTGTGCAAAAGCTGTTAAATACAAAAGTATTACGTTTAGATGTGAGTTGCAGACATTTAGACGGCACCCATATCACGCGAAAAACCACCACCAATAAAAACGGCAATAAAGTCAGCTTACTTAAATGAATATGAATACGATGACGAAAAAGAGTGATTCGGGGAATATCACTATAGAGCGAACATGATGGCCTATTCGCAATGGGAATTTTGAATATCGTTATGAGTATTTGGTAACAGGATGCAAGGGACCATAATACGCCAGGGTGCACGATTGAAATGGAGACCTCTACCTCTATTGGATCACAAAAGGTCGAAATGCAAAATCCACGTTGGCGGAAAAGCGGAGAGCAAGTTTGGGAAAAATCGGAATGGAGCCATGAGCGATGTAGGGTTAACTAGAAACGCTTTTTATTGGTCTCAAAGAGCAATTTCTTCGCAAAACTTATGACGAAACAAGGGCGTTTATGTGGAAACGTTACATGGTGTGAAGGTAAGCTATGAAAGACAGTGACAGAATACAATACCGAAAGCTTATTGCGAAAGATATTTATGAAAATGAGATGGGCTCTGGCGTTTTCCCAGGTGACGTTTTATGGTGAATTAAAATTTAATCGGTGAAACACACGAAAGCGAAACTGAATTACAGAACAAATGAAGAGAACTAGTGGTCGTAAGAAATATGCGATAAGCGCGGGTGAATGCTACTCAAAAATTCCATGAAAAATAAAAACCCAAGAAAGTGATCAAAAGAGAGATTGAGTATTTTGAGTAAATACACACCAAACAATTCTTTTCCCATAGCATAAAAGTGCGGTGGTTTTTCCGAGCGTTTTTCATATCACTATAAAACAAAAGACCTGAAGATTCAGGTCTTTTATACTCAAAACGTGTATTAAACGCAATTTCGCCAGTTTTACCGGGCGTCCTTCATCAAAGAGAACGTTTGGCGGCAAGTGCGATAATCACAGGTTGTAACCCGTCACGCCGTTCACTAAAGTTGGTTTGTCGTTCACTACGGAATCCACAAAAACACGCCATTTCATCGGCGAAAAGATTTTGCATATAGCGTTCTCAAGAAGAAGACAGTTTTCGGTTTTTCGGCGATACACCGGCTTCACAGGAATACACGGCGGTAGAGTCCGTATCATTGGCTGGCCTGTACCGCGCCTTTGGAGCCGAACACTTCTGCCCGTTGGTCGTAGCCGTAAACCGCTTTTCGGCTGTTATCGATCGCACCGATAGCACCGTTAGCGAGTTTTTAATCGCGATGACGGCGGTGTCACTGTCGCCGGCTTTAGCTGATTTCGGATTCGCCAATGCGCCGCCTGCGGCATACACTTCCACCACTTCGCTACCGGATAAATAACGGATCCATATCGAAATCGTGGATAGTCAGTGTCGAAGAACATCCCACCCAGGACTTTACGCGTTCAATCGGCGGTGCGTCCGGGTCACGGGAGGTGACGCAGATTAGTGCGGTTCGCCGATGTCGCCGTTTTCCACGGGTCTTGATGGCTTTAAAGTTATCGTCAGCGACGGTTAAAACCTACTTGAATTTCACTCCGGCTTTTTCTAGCTCGGCCAAGACGACTTGCTGTCAGATTCATCCGCATCTCCGGTTTTCAGAAAATGTGTTTGCCGGCGGGCGCTTCAATAGAAACAGTGCGTGTATTGTGAGGAACACACTGACGGCGTCAATTTCAGGATCCTGCAGAATTTGTTTGTAACTCTGACAACGTGCGGAATACGGGCGTCTTTTGCCCATTGTTTGAGCTCATCAGTGACGCGAACATCGGAAATCGCTTTGATTTCAGCCCCTTTGACTATATTTGTCGATGCTCGGGAATGCACGCGACCGATACGACCGGCGCCGATAATGCCTACTTCTAATCATGATTAAATCCTCGCTGTTTCTTTAATGTACGCTGACCTTAACTGTCATATTCAAACGGATTGGCAATGGCCGGATCTTTGTTCCGCCTCAACTACCATCCAGCCTTTGTAATTGTGTTTTTCGAGAATGTCGAAAATCGGTCTGAAGTCGATAACGCCGTCTCCGGCACGGTAAATGTACCTTTACGCACGCCTTCTAAGAAACTTAAATCATTGGCTTTGACTTCGCCACGACATCGTCACGCGCATCTTTTCAAATGAACGTGGCAAATACGATCGATGTATTTCCAACACGTCCAACATGGCTTTGTTGTGATCCTCGGAATAATAGAGTGACCTGAATCGAATACAAAATACACGTCATCGTTAACGACCGCCATATTTATCAATTTCTTCCGGCGTTTGAATGCCGGTGCCCATGTGGTGATGCGACACCTCATTCCTTTTTCGGCAGCAAGTGTAGCCAGTTGGTTCCGTTATAGCCTTCCGCTAATTTTTGCCACTCTTCTTCGGTGAAGACGGTTTTCTTTGAAAAACGGCTTTTGTTGTACCTTTAGATACTACGGCTTTTGTCGGAACAGCCGGATGACTTTGGCATGCCCATGGCATGAAGGAAATCACAAGGTTTAATAAATTCTGAATGGTTTCTTCTTTTTGCCGTCCACGAAAAACGTACTGAACCAGGCACTAAAATTTGAATTTGCGAACACTTAACTTATGTTTTAGCACTTTCCACATCACGCGGATATTTATTTCAACTTCACATCCGGTAAAACCTGCAGTGCCATTTCACCGACACATTGTTCAAAGGTATTCTCTTTACCAAGATCAGTATATCATCGTTTGTCCAACCGATTGGCGCGATACCCTAATTTCCACGTTTTCGCTCATAGTTTTCCTTCTCAACAGAATGGCGAAATTGGAGATAATCAATTGAATCACGAATTAATCAACGACGTGCTTCGTTAATATGTTTCACACTGCGTTCATGCGCTTTGCGGATTTTTCTTTTTCCGAAACTTTCTGCCACGCCAACGTGCCACGAGCCGCCATAGCCGTGAATCATTGTTTTTGGCAATACTGGTCATATCACACAGTGGGACAGTGGCATCGGCTAAGGCCGCGTATGTTCTTCTCTGTGGTGATTTTGCAGTTTTGCATCCATAGGCCGCCGCATTCATGGCGAAATCCACGGGGACGAATCCGCCGTCCAATTTGTCAGTTTGCGACTTTCGAACGGAATCTTGGCGAAACTGTCCATACCGTTGCCGATTTGCGGTTGTTAATGCAACCGTTGGTCATGTTGTCTAGTAAAAATCACGTTAATCTTTTTATGTTCCTGCACTGATGTGACGAGCTCGGAATGGAGCATCATGGGGAACCATCGCCCAGTAAGGCGTAAACCTCTTTTTCCGGTTGGGCCACTTTGCTCCTAACGCGGCGTTGACTTCATAGCCCATGCAGGAATAGCCGTACTCGAGATGATAGGTATTTTCGCCCTTGGATTGCCAGCACGTTGTAAGTCGCCCGGCAGGCTACCAGCAGCACCCACAATAATGTCAGTGGCACCCAGGGTTTTCATCGAGAATACAGAACGCGGCTCTGTGTCAGACAGGATTGCGTGAGCTTGATAAACCCGCATAAACTTTTTCGCGATCCAATGCCGTCATTGACTTTCAGTACGAAGTCGGTTTCAGTGTAGGTGGCGTGATGGAAGTACGATGGAGTTCTTGAGCAAAACTGCGCTGGCTTCTGCAACGGCGTTCCTCATTGTGGTTGATAGGCGTGCGGTGCTAAAAGTGCGGCTCAGCTTTTTCTAACGTTTTCTGGCATCGGCAACCACTTGAACGCCATCCAGTTTATAAGCGTCAAAACGGGCAATGTTGATGTTTAGGAATTCTCATTCGGATGTTGGAAGATCCATTTTTGAAGAGGTGGTGAAATCTGTAGCGCGTGCCGATACCGATAATCGGATATCCGCTCTTTTCGCCACAACAGGGTTGGCGCTCAAACAACCTGTTTCACCTCACGCCGCCCACATTCAAAACGTGCTCAGGAAACGACCGCACTTTTGCCCGCTTGTGTTTCGGCAGGAATTTTGGAGGGTTTCGCAAACTGTTTGAGCTGCTCCGCTGCTTCGGAATAACGCACGCCACCGCCGCAAATCATTAACGGCTTTCGCACTCATAATAAGATCAACGGCAGATTTCAACATTGGCTCGGTCGGTAACGTACGCTCAATACGATGAATCCGTTTTGTAGAAGTATTCCGGGAAATCATAGGCTTCCGTTTGAACATCTTGCGGCAAGGGCGATTGTGATGCGCGCCGGTGTCCACCGGGTCGTTAATACCGCATGGCATTAATACAGGCGGTCATCAGCTTGTTCCGGGCGGCTGACTCTGTCCCAATATTTGCTACTGCTCTAAATGCATCGTTTGTACTGATACCAGATCATGAAATTGTTCGATTTGTTGTAACACCGATCCGGTTGGCGGGTGGCAAAGACACATCGCCGCAAAAAGTGAAGAAGCGGAATACGGTTGGCGGTTGCCGTGGCGGCTGCGGTAATCATATTGGCGGCACCTGGGGCCCACGGAGGAGGTGCAGGCATAAATCTTTGACGCAAATCTTTGTTTGCAAAGCGATTGCCACGTGCGCCATGCCTTGTTCATTACGTCCTTGGCGCAATCAGATCACCACTCGTCTTGCTCCAACGCCTGACCTGATTCCAAGCACTATCGCCAGCGACTGAAAAATACCAAAGATACCTTCAACAAATTTTTGTTACTTTGCCACAAATTCGATATATTGATTATCAAGAAATTTTATAAGCGGCCAGTAATATCAGTAGTCTTGCATGGTTTTCACTTCTAGAATCTCCCTTTACGGGTAAGCTAGCATTGAAACCAGTATATAAGCATATCTTTAATTTTAACATTTTTGAAAACAAAATTACCATGGAGATATAGACTCAAATTTTCCCTAGAATTCTATATTTTATCTTTAAAAACACTTAAACAGCCTATTAACAGTATGAATCATAAAAATACCGAATGGAAAAATCGGATGACGTTTGTTTTTGTGATTAAGGTCTATTAAATTTCGCTATTGATGAAATATGTGTTTCAATTTGTGTGGGTGAAATATTAATTTTACCAAGTAGAAGGAATTGCATTATGAAACGGTACGAAAAACATAGGACCTTATCTGTCTTGGTCGGGTGGCTGTTGATCTTATGCACAACAAATCGGTGCCAGATTAGAGGATGCTTCTTCAAATATCTGCGGGTCCTCCGGTAATGTGGCCTGGCGGTACGGCGGGTGCGCGTGCAAATCTTCTGGCGTTGGCATACGCGTTGCGATGAGCACATGGACGTTTTTGCGCGAAGAATTACAACGCGTCGGAGTGGAGACTAGCCATTTGACGTGCGGATAAAGAACGTTTGGACCGCGCTTGTGATTTTAGGCATTAAAGATCAGGATACCTTTCCCCGTTGATACCGTGAAAATAGAGCCGGATATGGCTGATTACCAAAGCGGATTTTGGATGAAAGTTATATTGCTTCCGCCAAAGCCTGGCTATTACATACTGGCACGCATTTATCCCACCCGAAAACCAGAGTAGCGGTGTTGACGGCGTTGGAATATGCGCAGAAATAACACAAAACGTTTGTTGGATATCGATTATCGCCCGGTATTATGGGGACTGGACCTCCTTAGGGGATGGAGAAAACCTGTCATTGATCTCGGAAGCGCGGTGACGAAACTCATACGCAAGAAGTCTTACATCATTTTGATGTGTATGGAGAACAGAAGAAGAATTCCATATTGCCGGCGGTTCGACAGATATATTAACCGCACTTTCTTAAAACGTGCGTAAGCTTTAGCCATGCTCGTTTTAGTTTGCAAACGCGGTGCATTAGCGCTCGGTATTTGAAGGTGAGAGATTCTGATGATTTGGACGGCGGACTAAATGTTTATGGCGCTGCAGAGTGAAGTGCTTGAATGTGCTTTGGTGCGGGTGATGCCTCTGTGTCAGGTCTGATCTCGTGGTCACACTCAATAATGAAGGTTGGGAGCAGCTCTTGTCGCCGCGCCAACAGCTATGCGGTGCATTGCGGTTTCCTGCCGCTGGTTGCAGGCTCCTGCAATGCCGACCAGCGGGAGCTAGATAATTATCTTGCCCGGAGCAGAATCGGCGCCGTCCGGACTTTAGATGAACAACTTAATCTCATTTACATCGCGTGACCACTCGAAAAAGCCAAATGCCGATAACTCGTGTACTTTTTGTACCCTGATCATCGTGGGCAACTGGTCGATATGGCGAAAATACATGGTGCGGACGTCAAACGTGATTCCCAAATTGAAACAGCTTTTATTGCAGGCGGCGGACGCATGCAAGAAGAAGGTATTTATGATGGTCAGGCAGGATCTCTTGCGGGATACGACTTTCGGACAGGCCGCATTGAATGAAAATTACTGCAGTGGTGGATTGGACGTCCGATTGAATTCGCCGTCTTCCCGTCCAGATACGCTTTGGAGCACGGCGCGATTTAGGGTAGCCAACCAGCCGCCGCTGGCCACAAGAACACGTAGTGAAATGTTTGGTCTTTTATCCAAAAAGACAGTGCTGAAATGAAAGCGGAGCGGTGATGCAAACCCAAAACAGGTGTATCAAGCCTGCTGTCGAAACCGGTCATGAATTGTTATTAGAAGTGATTTCGGCCCGCAGATATGGAACAAAAACGAACAATATTATGCAGACATCATCGCACACTTTCTATCAGTTAGGCATGTACCGGATTGGTGGAAATTCGCCGGGCGCATCGGCACACGTGACTGGCGAATATCAGTGAAGTGGATTCGCACAAACGATCCATACTGTCGGTGGTATTAGACTGATTTTTAGGTTTAGATGCACCGGAAGAACAATTCAAAGCCGTATTTGACGCATCAGTAGGTGCGCCTTTAGTCAAAGGCTCGTTGTTGGACGGACCATTTTCGGACAAACCAACAGCACTGGCTTTGACGGAAAATTAACGGATGACGAGTTGATTTACCGGAAGTGGGCGAAAGATGCAGAAGATTAATTAAACCGTGGCAAGCCCGCAAATAAGATAACGTAAAACGCCCCATTATGGGCATGTTACTTAGTGTCTCTTTTTCTTTTCCAACTCCCAAACACAATTAAGCCAACGTTTGAACCACAGCGTCATGGTAGAGCATTGTGAACGAAATCCCAGCACCCGCGCTTCTTTATCACAAAATGCGACATCGCTAAACGCAAGTAGCGGCTGACTTTGGCTGTCGGTAGGATAGCGGATTTGTCTAACGCCTTCTCTGGCGCTGGTGTTCATAATAGCTGACGGCTTTCCGCTTTGGCATACAGGTAGAAACCAATCGCGACAACCACATCCCCTCTTGACTCGTAGACTAAGCGTGCTCATCAAACATGCCGCCTAAGCCGTTGATTAAAAAGCAATATCGACAACAGTCCAAAATGATGTAGTGCATGGTTACAGGTAGCAGGCTACGCTAAAAGAACGCTTTAACCTAATAATAAAGATATTATTTAGCCTAGTATTTCTTTGGCGGCGGCATAAATTTGTTCATTTGTGGTTTGCACCTGGCTAACTCGATGTAATGCCTGACTACTGGCTTCGCGAAAAGATTGTTAAAATATCTTCCGAAGCGATTCTTTCCCCTCCGATTGTAAAAGCGATTTTATGCGAAAGTTGTAGTCTCTCAGGTAATTTGTCAAGTTTTTCCATGAGATTTTCCTTGAAAGCATCGGTTTCACTTTCCGCCAAAACCGGAAAAACCGGAATCTCGGCGGCAAAGCGGATTAATGTAGAGGAGAGACATCTGCGTCATAATCGTGGCTAATCGTATGACCAGTATCAAAACGATGCTGAATCGCTGTTATCTAAAATGTATTGAGCAAACCTGCTTAAGCTTTTTACTTAAACTGTCGTAGTGGGTTTGAATTTCTGGTTTGTAACTCGTTAATTGAGATTTTTCTTTCATATTGTTATATCCATAAAATAAATATTTTCTAGATTCAGAGAGACGAATTACCTCAAGAGCGCATCTGCTTTGAAAAATCGGTATTGTATAGGAAATGCACAAAACGGTTGTTTAGCTTGTCGACGCATGAGTTTTAGCGCTGATCAAACGCAGACATTACCTAAGATGAGACAGGTTACCAATCGTCAGTTTTCAGCTTTGTGGAAACGCATAGTACCGGATGACCGCACTTTTTAAGCCGATTTTATGGATCTAAACCTTCGCCATTTGAATTTTACCGGCGCATCACCGCTGATCCAGGCGTGATCCCGTTCCCAAGTAAAGCGCCACTTTTCTGACCGGTCCCGCCATGACGTTTAAGTAATAGTTGTCAGCACCGGCAGTGGTCGCGACCGGATGATAACCTTCCTCTCGCACCTGAACCACATCGCTGCCGGTGCAGACACCGCCGGTACATCTCACCCGAATGAACCGGCCCGCCGCGTAGCGTTGTACGCAAAACCCTGCGATGGCGAGAGAAACGCGGTAGTAGGTTTCTTCCAAACAGGGTCTCAGCTGGGGAGTTTTTATCGTCATGTTTATGGCTGTAGGCAAAATGAACCAGTACTGCCTTCGTCAGCAACACTCTCCACGACCAATAATGCGTCTGCGGTTTCGGTCTCCGGCAATATATTGTGTACCAAACGCTTGTTATTGCCATATCCTGTCCACGCCCACGCTCGGTTCAATTAAACGAAACCGGCAAATTGCTCTTGACTTCTGCGTGGCGACAAAACAGCCAGCTCCCAAGGCCAGCTTTTCGCTTTTACTGGAACCTGTTGTTGATGTAAACATACACGGAATAAGGTGGGACCCGTTCAAACGGGAGCAGGTACCTCTATTTCCGATATGGGTCAGTTGCTGCTTGGGCAGTCGTCATGGTCAGCCTTTTACCTGCCACCAAACAAAACAAGTCTCGGTATTTTCTAGAGTCGAAGGTGAGTTCTTGGTCTTTTGCAGTGGGTACGATCTCAAAACCGACGTAATCTCTAAATTGGCCGTTTTGGTGTGACTGTACTCGCCGTTCTTTTCGGGATGAAGTCTTTTCTGATTTGATAGTAAATAACTCATCGCGTCCTCCTCTAAAATAAATAGCTCGAAAGCCCTTTTGATAATACACTCCCTAGCTCAATTAATCTACTAGGATTTTCGTTAAAACTCAGATACAGATCACAAAAGGGAAACATCATTTTACATTTAGTGTGTATTGAATTTTTCAAATTGGAGAGTTAACGTGAATTGTCTTATAAAATAAACAAGGAGGGATTGTTCAATCTAATAAATTCAGGCTGTAAAATCTCACAACGATGTATTAATCAGAGAATATATATGGACATTGAACTACGAACAGATATATACTATTTTCTCAGGAGTTAGTCAAAGAAGTTGGGAAGGTTGCACCTGGATTTTTATCTCAATCGCGCGGAGTTAAAAATCGAGTGTAAAAGTAGGATTTGGTAAGTGATCAAGTGAGTATTGCAGACACCGCCAGGAAGGAAAATCAAAGACGCAGTATTAAAACAGCATTTCCTGCAAGATGGTTTTTTAGGAGAAGAATCCGGTGCAGAAAAACTAGCCTGTGAATATTGTTGGGTAGTGATCCTATTGATGGTACCAGCCCATTTTTATATGGATTAAATGCTTGGTGCATTTCATTGCAATTTTACTACAAAAATCAGATTGTCTCGGTGTGATTTTGACCCCGTCCACAATGAGTTATTCAGAGCAATGAAAGGTGATGGGGCATTTTTTAATGATCATCCTATTCATGTTTCCTCTTCCACTTCATTAAAAGAAGGATTAATGGGATTAGGCGTGTCTCATCGCGTCTATCCTAATACTTTTACTCCCGTGCTACATCAAATTTTACTTGATGGCGGAACGCTTTATTCGCAGCGATTCCGGCGCATTAATGTTGGTGTATGTGGCGGCAGGTCGATTTGATTGAAGTATCAGAACCGCACATTAATGCTTTGGGATGCTCGTGCAGCTATTATTATTGTTCGTAGCCAGCTGTGTGGATAATTTTGAAGATGATGGCTTATTAAAAGGAAATTATATTTTAGGTTGTTGTAGTGAAGCTCAGTGTTTGCTGCGACCAAAATCACACTCAAAAACCTGGGCGACAAACACACACACAATGAAAGTAGAAAGGAGGCTATATGTCGTTCTCAGCTAAGGCCAGTTCGGCAATCCCTTGAAAGATTAGCAGTACGGAGAAAATGTTTAAGAGTACTCGAATGAAAAGCTTTTTGAGCGTTTGTCATTTGCTTATGCCATCTATTATGTCTGCCGTTTGTTTTTATCTTTTAACGTAGCCAAACCTATTTTGGTGAATAACGGAATCTTTAACGCCAACAGAGCTCGGAGTTGTCGGTTCCGCAACCTTGCCACGGCGTGCCGTCGGTAACTCGTCAATCAGTGCTTTAGCCGACTCATTCCAATATTGTTTCGCTTTCTTTTCCGTCGGATTGTCCGCGCTTGCTAACTTTAAGCCATGGAATGAACACCAGAGCGATTGTGCTTACCATTATTTGAGTTTCAACGGCTGGGTACAATCTATGTTGGGGCCTGTGTCGTGGCATTATCCCGCTGGTATGATGATAAAGAGCGCGGCCCTATTATGGTTTTTGGTCCGTCGCCCGGCGGTCGTCGGTGAAGGTAGTGGCTACTGTTGTCACAGCTGCCGTGCGGATTAACACATTCGGTTGGCGTGTGCAGGGTCTCAATTTTGCAGGGATTGCTGGGCTGCTAGGCGTGCTTTGGTAGACCATTATGTTTATGAAAGATTCACCGGGAATCTTGCGGATATAAACCGATTATTGCAAAACCGAATCGAAAGATGAAGTTTTTGATAATAAGGAAGCGTTAAAGCACCAATGGGACGCTTCATATCCGGCGATTTGGATTTTGGCGGTTGCCTCTTTGTTGTATGTATAATCGCCCGTCACGGTGTGAACAGTTGTGTGTGTTTTCCTTGAAAACGCGCCAGCAAAGGTTATACCACTATTTCACGAAGCTCGCATCCATCATTAGCGCGTGAACAGCACTTGTCGGTATTTTAGGAAACGGTCGTTTCAGGACGGTTATCCGATCGTTTCCTGGCGCGATGCCAAACGAAACATTGGCGACCATCGCAGTCAGTTTGTTGAATGCGATTTCCTTTGGCCGCGTTTTTATTTGCACGAGCGGCAATACTTTGGTTCTCCATTATCGCCCTTTCTGTATTTGGTATTACGCTTGGCATCCAATTGTGCTTCTAGGTGGGTTATTGGCCACGGATATTTCCCACAAAACCGCTTCCGGCATAGCATTAGGTATGATGGGCGTCTCGGTTATGCAGGGCGTTGCGGCAGGGTGAATTTTAACCGGATTTATGTTGGAGTAAAAACGACCGTACTAATGAAGCCGGTAAGAAAGTTTATGATTTTGACAGCCTGTCTTACTTGGGTTGGTGCAGATCTTTGTTCCGTTTTGCATCCATTCTATTTGCTATCGTCGTGTACTATCAAACTAAAACGAATCACTAATTGATAATGACTTATAAAGTCCAAAATGTGGACTGCACTTATATTTGCAGAGTAAAATCAGATAAGACTGCTACAAAATGAAACAAAAAATTCAAAAATGAAATTAAAAATGATTTGAAAATTTTATTTTATTTTCCTACTCTATAGCTACCTTGGGTGATGAGCATCGTTATTATTTTATGCAAGTTGTTATTCATTTGTCGCATCTTAATTTCTGAAACTGTAAGAAGGAGTTCAAAATGGAAACTGTTTTATAACTTATTAATGGTAAAACAAGTGCCAAGCAGAGGGACAAAAGCGCATCCAATTTATAATCCGCGACGGGTGAGCAAATTCGCTAAGTGATTATGGAGTACGCGGATGATGTAATGAAGCGATTGAGTACTGCATAAAGCTTTTGCTGATTGGTCGGCAACCTCTCCGCTACGCCGTGCCCGGATTATGTTTCAAATTCTAAAGAATTACTGGAAAGAGACTAGGATTTCATTAGCGCGTTTAATTACAGTCGAAGAACATGGTAAAGTTTATTCCGATGCCTGTGGTGAATTGACCCGTGGTTTGCATAGTAGTAGAGTCTGCATGCAGAATTCTCATTTATTGAAAGGTGAATTTTCTAGAGCAAGCAGGACGCGGCATCGCTATTCATTCATCTCTTGCCACCACTAGGGGTACTTTAGTTTGGTATTACGCGAACAACTTCCCAGCAATGGTGCCGATGTGGATGTTCCGATTGCAGCTAGCCTGCGGTAATACTTTATCATTTAAAACCGGCGAGCAGCTTTATCCTTCCCTGTCTATTCGTTTAGCCGAGCTGGTTAAAAAGAAGCCGAGCTTGCAGATGGTGCGTATTTAATGTGGTACACGGTGATCGTCATGACAACGAGGTTTTGATTGCATCGTATCCGCGCGTGCACGCTGATGAGTTTTGTGGGTCGCACACCGGCGGCAGCACATGTGTATAAGAGATCGGTTCTGAATTCGGCAAACGCGTGCAAACTTTGGCGCGGCGAAACCACATGCATTGATTATGCCGATGCGGATATTGAATCCACGGCGAACGTTTTGTTGGGAGCCGCATTTGGTGCAGCGGGTGAGCGTTGCATGGCACTGGCATTAGCTGTGACGATTGATGATGAAACCGCAGATAAATTAGTGGCGGCCTTTAAACCGAAAGCAGAAGCGCTTCGTTATGGTGGTCCGGGCATTCCCAAAGACGGTGAAAAGAAAATGGAATTTTGGGCCGTTGACCATCAAAACAACACCTTTACCAATGTGACGAATTACATTACAACCGGTGGAAGGGGCAACACTTGTTGTTGATGGTCGTGGTAAAAAACCGGCAGGTCATGAAAAATGGCTTCTTCACTTGGGGCTCCTTTGTTTGATAATGTCACTGGCGACATGGTGATTTATAAAGAGGAAATCTTTGGTCCGGTGCTTTGGTAGTATTGTCAGAGCGAAAAAATGAAGAAGCGATGAAATTGATAATGAACATCCTTATGGAAATGGTACGGTAATCTTTACCTCCGATGGTGGTGCGGCGCGTGAATTTGCGTATCACGTTCGCCGGTATGGTGGGTAATAATGTGTCAGATTCCCTGTGCTGATGTCATTCCACCGGCGGCTGGAAACACTCTTCTTACAGCACGTTGAACGTTTATGGTCCGGATGGGGTTCGTTTCACACGAAATGAAACTGTACCACGGCGTCGAATA
>BNJT01001321.1_pt1 | contig 139438 bp, 154 predicted proteins | sample 8540491 | NCBI WGS metagenome assembly BNJT01 (sample SAMD00202455, study PRJDB9452) | human saliva metagenome | host: Homo sapiens | reverse complement strand
GCGATTGGTCTTGCTCGTATTCCAAATGTGGTCTACGGGGCTAAAAACCAGAAATTTGGCGCCGCTGGGAGCTTGTACGATATTTTAACAGATGAGAGGCTCAATCACCGCGTAGAGGTTGAAACGGGGATTTTAGAGGATGAGTGCGCAGAGATTATGCAAGACTTTTTCCGTAATAGACGTAAAAAATAATTTCTCTTTAAAAATAGAGGGGAATGTGGTATAATAACTAGTGGAGCAACAGTTCTGCGTGAAGCGGGTCAGGGGAGGAATCCAGCAGCCCTAAGCGAGTGTGAATTGTGTGCTCTTTTTTCGTGCTTTTTTCGAATAAATAAGATAAAATAGCCTAGAATAAAAGATTAAAAAGAGGAATAATATGAAAATTCGTGGTTTTGAATTGGTTTCGAGTTTTACAGATGAGAGTTTGTTACCTAAACGTGAGACAGCGCATGCAGCTGGCTACGACTTAAAGGTTGCGGTGCGTACGGTTATCGCTCCAGGAGAGATTGTTCTCGTCCCAACGGGTGTTAAGGCTTATATGCAGCCGACTGAAGTGCTCTATCTTTATGACCGTTCATCAAATCCTCGTAAAAAAGGTTTGATCTTGATTAACTCTGTGGGTGTCATTGACGGAGACTATTATGGCAATCCAGGGAATGAAGGCCATATCTTTGCACAGATGAAGAATATCACAGATCAAGAAGTTGTTCTTGAAGTTGGAGAACGTGTAGTTCAGGCTGTTTTTGCACCATTTTTAATCGCAGATGGAGATGAGGCAGACGGAGTTCGTACTGGTGGGTTTGGATCGACAGGGCATTAAGATGAAGATTATCTTTGTACGTCATGGAGAGCCAGATTATAGTATGCTTGATAAACTTGAAAATCCGCAACTCTATAGTGGTTTTGGTCGTGATTTAGCACCATTGACAGGAAAAGGTCGCAGTCTGGCAAAAGAAGTTGCTAAAACTGCATGTTTTGGAAAGGCAGAGATTATTATTTCATCGTCTGTGACGAGGGCTTTAGAAACAGCACATTATATAGCAGTTGAAACAGGATTGGACTTATTTGTAGAGCCGTTTTTTCATGAGTGGCGTCCAGACTTAGATGGCACGAACTCTGATTTAACTAGTGTATTGGTAGCTCATGAATATTATCTAAAACATCAAGGAGTTTTATCTGAAGATTCTCCTTATCGCTATGAAACTGATCTAGAGATGCGTCATCGTTTTTTAAGAGCTTTGGAAAAATATAAAAATTATAAAACTATTATCATTGTAACTCACGGAATGCTCATGCGCCAATTTGTACCAGACGAGAAGATTGATTTTTGCCAAGTGATTGAGTGTGAGATAGAGATATAGAAAGAAGAATAATTAATGAGCTATAAGGATTTTCAAGCTTTAACCGCAGAGAATTGTCGAGGGTATAAGAAGGTGTATGAGATCAGTATTGGAGGATTTCTTTACCTAGCATTTCTCCCTGATGCCTATCATAAAATTCTGTGTATTTCTTCAGACTACATGTCAATTATTGACAGTGAAAATGGGAAAGTCACTCCAATAGATGGGGACTACGATGAGGTAGAGTTAGTAGCCATGTGTGAGGGATATGATTCACCTATCCCTATCGCTGGTCAATACGGTGGAAATCTCCCTCTGGATAATGGTAAAGATATCAGAGTGACAATGGATAAAGACCAATCTGAAGACTATCCCATTTTAACTATTTTTTGGGGGAAAGATGAGGAAGCTAAAAGTCAAATTTATAAAGGTTATTTACCCTATATTTTTGGATTTAGTCCTGATGGTCGGTATTATGTCCATGCGGATGATGGTGGCCTTACTGTTCTGAAACAAGATAGTTGCTGACGTGAAAAGAATAAGAGATTTTATAATGAGAGGATTAGAATTATAGCTAAGAAAAAAGCGACATTTGTGTGTCAAAATTGTGAATATAATTCACCAAAGTATTTAGGACGCTGTCCAAACTGTGGAGCTTGGTCTTCTTTTGTGGAGGAAGTTGAGGTTGCAGAGGTCAAGAATGCGCGTGTGTCCTTGACAGGTGAGAAACTAAGCCTATGAAATTGGCTGAAGTAACCTCCATTAATGTCAATCGAACCAAGACTGAGATGGAGGAATTCAACCGTGTACTCGGTGGGGGTGTGGTACCAGGGAGTCTCGTCCTTATCGGTGGAGATCCAGGGATTGGTAAATCAACCCTTCTCTTACAAGTATCAACCCAGCTGTCTCAAGTAGGAACAGTTCTCTATGTCAGTGGGGAGGAGTCTGCTCAACAGATCAAACTCCGTGCAGAGCGCTTGGGGGATATTGATAGTGAGTTTTATCTCTATGCTGAGACCAATATGCAGAGCGTGAGAGCTGAGGTGGAGCGAATCCAACCAGACTTTCTTATCATCGATTCGATTCAGACCATTATGTCTCCTGAGATTTCAGGGGTGCAAGGATCGGTTTCTCAAGTACGCGAGGTGACAGCTGAACTCATGCAGCTGGCCAAGACCAATAACATCGCCATCTTTATCGTCGGCCATGTGACCAAGGAAGGAACCTTGGCGGGACCTCGAATGTTGGAACATATGGTGGATACGGTTCTTTACTTTGAAGGGGAGCGCCATCATACCTTCCGTATCTTGAGAGCAGTTAAAAATCGTTTTGGCTCGACCAACGAGATTGGAATCTTTGAGATGCAATCAGGCGGCTTGGTTGAAGTTCTTAATCCTAGTGAAGTGTTTCTGGAAGAACGCTTGGATGGGGCCACTGGCTCGTCCATCGTGGTAACTATGGAGGGGACGCGTCCAATTCTTGCAGAAGTACAGGCCCTGGTGACACCGACTATGTTTGGAAATGCTAAGCGTACGACGACAGGTCTTGACTTCAATCGGGCTAGTCTGATTATGGCTGTTTTGGAAAAACGGGCAGGTCTCTTGCTTCAAAATCAGGACGCCTATCTTAAATCAGCTGGTGGTGTCAAATTAGATGAGCCTGCTATTGACCTAGCTGTTGCAGTTGCTATTGCTTCTAGCTACAAGGATAAACCAACCAATCCACAGGAATGTTTTGTAGGAGAGTTGGGCTTGACGGGAGAGATTCGGCGCGTAAATCGTATCGAACAACGGATCAATGAAGCCGCTAAGCTTGGATTTACAAAAATCTATGTACCAAAAAATTCTTTGACTGGCATTAAACCGCCTAAGGAAATTCAGGTGGTTGGAGTGACGACTATTCAGGAAGTCTTGAAAAAGGTATTCTCCTAATAGTTATGCTCAGTTTTAGATTGTAAAATATTTTATTGCTAATATTTATTAAAACAAGGAGGAATTTCTGATGAAATTTTCTATGGATAGTCAAATGCAGTTTCCTTGGTAGAGTTGTCGCTCAATCAAGGAGAAACGGTCTTTATTCAGCGTGGTAGCATGGTCTACCATACACCTAATGTAAGTCTCAATACCCAGCTCAATGCAAGCGGTTCTGGTTTGGGACGTTTTGTCAAAGCTGTAGGGCGTTCAATGGTTTCTGGTGAAAGTACCTTTATCACACAAGCTGTTGCAGAGTCTGATAATGGACATCTCGCTTTAGCGCCAGATACTCCTGGTCAAGTGATTGCTCTTGAACTAGGAGAAAAGCAGTATCGACTGAATGATGGAGCCTTTCTAGCTCTTGATGGTTCGGCAACCTATACAATGGAGCGTCAGTCTATTGGGAAAGCCCTGTTCGGAGGGCAAGGTGGTCTCTTTGTGATGACGACCAAAGGTCAGGGGACTCTTTTGGCCAATGCTTTTGGATCTATTAAGAAAATTGAGCTTCAAAACCAAGAAATAACCATCGACAATGCCCATGTGGTAGCTTGGAGTCAATCTTTGGACTATAACATTCACTTAGAAAATGGTTTCTGGCAGTCTATCGGTACAGGTGAGGGAGTGGTGAATACCTTCCGAGGTACTGGTGAAGTCTATGTACAAAGTCTTAATCTTCAGAGTTTTGCAGGGGCGCTCAACAAGTATATTCCAAAAAGTAGTTCATAAAAATAAAACTAGGACAGGAACCCAAGCTAGTTGCTGGATGTCTCTGTCCCAGTTTTTTTATATGAAAGTTGACAGCTGACAAGACAAAGAAAAGATGGTAAGATAGGAGATAAATAATTTGGTGTTCAAATTATCTGGCAGACTAGAAAGTGAGTTGTCATGTCCTATTTTGAAAATTTTTTAAAAGCCAATCAAGCTTATGTAGAACTACATGGAGATTTGCATCTATCCATTAAACCCAAGACCAAGGTTGCAATCGTAACTTGTATGGATTCGCGTCTACACGTTGCGCCAGCTCTGGGGTTAGCTCTGGGAGATGCCCATATTTTACGGAATGCGGGTGGTCGAGTGACTGAGGATATGATTCGTTCACTTGTAATTTCCCAACAACAAATGGGGACAAGAGAAATTGTGGTTCTTCATCATACAGACTGTGGGGCTCAAACCTTCAATAACGAGGATTTTCAAGAGCACCTAAAATGTGAATTGGGAGTTGATGTATCTGGGCAGGACTTTTTACCGTTTCAAGACATCGATGAGAGTGTTCGAGAGGATATGAAATTGCTACGAGAATGCCCCTTAATTCCAGATGATGTTATTATTTCAGGAGCTGTTTACGATGTGGATACAGGTAGTATGAGGGAAATATACTAACTTTCTAATTAAAAGCTTCTGGAGTAGCATGAAGTAGGATGAGAAGGTTGACAAGTTTTACCTTTGATATCACTAATATAAGATAGTATAAGATGAGAGTATAAAAGTCTACTCTTGTCTTATTTTTTATTGAAAAATCGAGAAAAAAGCGCTACAATGGTAGATGGAAAAATGTTGTGAAAAACACAAGTGATACATAAATACCGGAGGAAATCATGTCTTTTTCTGATTTAAAGCTGTTTGCCCTTTCTTCAAATAGAGAATTGGCAGAACGTGTGGCGCAAGAGATTGGGATAGAGTTGGGAAAATCGACTGTTCGTCAATTTTCAGACGGAGAAATTCAAGTCAATATCGAAGAATCGATCCGTGGAAAACACGTCTTTATTCTACAATCAACTAGCTCACCAGTAAATGATAATCTACTTGAGATTTTGATTATGGTTGACGCTTTGAAGCGCGCCAGTGCAGAATCTGTCAACGTTGTTATGCCTTACTATGGTTATGCACGTCAGGATAGAAAGGCAAGAGCGCGTGAGCCAATCACTGCAAAACTCGTTGCAAATATGCTTGAAGTTGCTGGTGTAGATCGTTTGTTGACGATTGATTTGCACGCTGCACAGATTCAAGGGTTCTTTGATATTCCGGTGGATCACTTGATGGGTGCTCCATTGATTGCGGATTACTTTGAGCGTCGTGGCATGGTTGGTTCTGACTATGTCGTTGTCAGCCCGGACCACGGTGGGGTGACTCGTGCTCGTAAATTAGCAGAATTTTTGAAAACTCCAATTGCCATTATCGACAAACGTCGTAGTGTAGACAAGATGAATACTAGTGAAGTTATGAATATCATTGGTAAGGTAGAAGGTAAGACTTGTATCTTGATTGACGATATGATTGATACAGCTGGAACCATTTGTCATGCGGCTGATGCTCTAGCAGAAGCAGGAGCTGTTGAAGTTTACGCAAGTTGTACGCACCCAGTTCTTTCTGGTCCAGCAATGGAGAATATCCAGAAATCAGCCATTAAAAAATTGGTTGTTTTGGATACTATCTATCTTCCAGAAGAACGTTTGATTGATAAGATTGAACAAATCTCTATCGCTCATCTCCTAGGTGATGCTATTGTACGTATCCATGAAAAACGTCCTCTTTCTCCATTATTTAGTATCGAGAAAAAAATCTAAACTTTCACTTGAATAAACGAATTTCCTAGCAGACTTTTCTCTTGCTAGGAAATTTTTTGTAGCCAATAACTGCAAGCCTTTTCAAAATGTGCTATACTGATGAAAAGGAGGGTTTCTATGACTCAAGAATTTATCAATCCAAGTGATGGAGTGGTCCGTCAGTATCTAGCAACTAGTAAAACCTTAGCCGTAGTTGGTTTGTCTGATCGTGAGGAAACAACTAGCAATCGAGTGACTAAAGAAATGCAGGCTCGTGGCTATAAAATTATTCCAGTTAACCCTAAAGCTGCAGGTAGCGAGATTTTGGGAGAAAAGGCTTATGCCAGTCTAGCTGAAATTCCTTTCCCTGTAGATATCGTCAATGTATATCGTCGCAGTGAATTTTTACCTGATGTAGCACGAGACTTTCTCAAGGCGGATGCCAAGATTTTCTGGGCACAACTAGGGCTTGAAAATTTGGAAGCAGAAGAAATCCTGCGTGACGGAGGATGCGAGGATATCGTCATGAATCGTTGTATTAAGAGAGAACATACACGATTGATTCTAGAACAATAAAAAAGTAGCTGAAAAGCTACTTTTTTTATTAAAAGACACCGATGAGTGATTGCATACCAAGACTAGTCAGGATGATAGCAATCCAGCAAAGTGCTCCAAGAAGAATGGATTTTCCACTGGATTTGACCATGGCGATGAGATTGGTTTTGAGACCGATCGCACTCATGGCCATGATGATGAGGAATTTGGAGAGTTGCTTGAGAGGTGCAAAGAAGTTATTGCTGACACCGAATGAAGTGAGAATGGTCGTTAGCAGAGAAGCTAGGATAAAGTAGAGAATGAAAACGGGGAATATTTTTTTAAGCTTTACCCCTTGGTTGTTGCCTTGTTGCCGGCTTTGCCAGTAGGATAAAAATAGAGTAATAGGGATAATAGCCAGGGTGCGTGTCAGTTTGACAATAGTGGCAGACTCAAGAGTATTTGTATTGTAAAGACTATCCCAGGCGCTAGCTGTGGCTGTAACAGAGGAAGTATCGTTAACCGCAGTGCCCGCAAAGAGAGCAAAACCTTCGTTGGAGAGATGGAGCCAAGAACCTAGAGTTGGGAAGATGAGAGCCGCCAAGACATTGAAGAAAAAGATAACAGAAATGGCTTGGGCCACTTCTTTTTCCTTGGCATGGATAACAGGAGCTGTCGCAGCAATGGCAGAACCTCCACAGATAGAAGATCCAACTCCAATCAAGGTAGCTAGCTTTGTATCAAGGTTAAAAAAGCGTTGGAAAAAGAAAGCTATAATCAAGGCGATAGAAATGGTTGAAAGGATAACAGGAAGGGAAGATTTTCCAACTGCGAAAACTTGAGAGATATTGAGTCCAAAGCCCAGCAAGATAACAGCATACTGAAGCAATTTTTTGGAGCTATAAGTCAAGCCTGCATCCAGTTGTTTGTAGTTAGAGAGAAAGGGATGGAGAAACATACCGATAAAAATGGCAAAAACAGGAGCTCCTACAACAGGCAGAAAGCCTCTAAAACCCAAGAGATGATTGAGATGATCAGACAGGCTAACAGTCCTGCCCAATTCTTTGATAGAAATGACATAAAAACCTCCGAAAATAAGCACTTCTTATTATAAGCTTGTCTATCAGAAAAGTAAAATAGAAAGTAGGAATAAGGTTGTAAATTAACGGAATTTTGCGGTCAGAGAGCTTTTGTAGTATAATAGATATATGTTCTTTGATCAAGGAGGATATATATGGACTTAACCAAACGCTTTAATAAACAATTAGATAAGATACAAGTTTCCTTGATTCGTCAATTTGACCAGGCTATTTCAGAGATTCCTGGTGTCCTGCGATTGACCTTGGGAGAACCAGATTTTACAACGCCAGATCATGTCAAGGAGGCTGCAAAGCGAGCCATTGACCAAGACCAATCCTACTATACAGGGATGAGTGGTTTATTGACATTGCGTCAGGCGGCGAGTGATTTTGTAAAAGAGAAATATCAGCTAGACTACAATCCAGAGAATGAAATCTTGGTCACAATTGGTGCGACAGAGGCTCTGTCAGCTACTTTGACAGCTATTTTGGAGGAAGGAGATAAGGTTCTCTTGCCAGCTCCTGCCTATCCTGGCTATGAGCCAATAGTTAACCTAGTTGGTGCAGAGATTGTCGAGATTGATACGACTGAGAATGGTTTTATCTTGACTCCTGAAATGCTAGAAAAAGCGATTTTAGAGCAAGGTGACAAGCTCAAGGCAGTCATTCTCAACTATCCAGCCAACCCTACAGGAATTACTTATAGTCGCGAGCAATTAGAAGCCTTGGCAGCTGTTTTACGCAAGTATGAGATTTTTGTTGTGTGTGATGAGGTCTACTCAGAATTGACCTACACAGGGGAAATCATGTATCTTTGGGAACTATGCTGAGAGATCAAGCCATTATCATCAATGGTCTATCCAAATCTCATGCCATGACCGGTTGGCGTTTAGGATTTATCTTTGCACCAGCAAACTTTACAGCCCAACTCATCAAGAGTCATCAGTATTTGGTAACTGCTGCAAACACCATGGCTCAACATGCTGCAGTAGAAGCCTTAACAGCTGGTAAAGATGATGCAGAACCCATGAAGAAGGAATATATCCAACGTCGGGACTACATTATTGAGAAGATGACTAAGCTTGGTTTTGAAATCATCAAGCCGGACGGTGCTTTTTATATCTTTGCTAAGATTCCGGCAGGCTATGATCAAGATTCCTTTGCTTTTCTGAAGGATTTTGCCCAGAAGAAGGCTGTCGCCTTCATCCCTGGTGCTGCATTTGGTCAGTATGGAGAAGGCTATGTTCGCCTATCTTATGCAGCTAGCATGGAAACTATCAAGGAAGCTATGAAACGACTTGAGGAGTACATGAGAGAAGCATGATTCAATCGATTACGAGTCAGGGTCTAGTACTTTACAACCGAAACTTTCGAGAGGATGATAAGCTTGTTAAAATCTTTACAGAACAGGCAGGCAAGCGCATGTTTTTTGTCAAACACGCCGGCCAATCCAAACTAGCTCCTGTCATTCAACCTTTAGTCTTAGCCCATTTTCTTCTAAAGGTCAATGACGATGGCCTTAGTTATATAGAAGATTATCATGAGGTGAAGACTTTTCCGAAAATCAATAGCGACCTCTTTGTAATGGCTTATGCGACTTACGTTGCAGCCTTGGCAGATGCGAGTTTGCAGGATAACCAAGAAGATGCTCCCTTATTTGCTTTTTTGCAAAAGACTTTAGAGCTGATGGAAGAGGGTCTGGATTATCAAGTTTTGACCAATATTTTTGAAATTCAATTATTGACACGTTTTGGAATCAGTCTCAACTTTAATGAGTGTACCTTTGTCATCGTGTGGGGCAAGCCTTTGACTTCTCCTTCAAATACGGGGGTTGTCTTTGTCCCGATCATTACCATGAAGATGAGAAACGATGTCATTTAAATCCCAATATTCCTTATCTGCTTAATCAATTTCAAGCCATTGATTTTGAGACCTTGGAGACTATCTCACTTAAGGCCGAAATCAAGCAGGACTTGCGCAATTTTATGGACCAAATCTACGAGGAATATGTCGGCATTCATCTGAAATCAAAGAAATTTATTGATTCCCTAGCCGATTGGGGACAACTACTGAAAGAGGAAGACAAATGAAAAAAATCGCAGTTGATGCAATGGGTGGCGATTACGCACCACAAGCTATTGTAGAGGGAGTTAACCAAGCCCTTGCTGACTTTTCAGATATTGAAGTCCAACTTTATGGAGATGAAAGCAAAATCAAGCAATATCTAACAGCTACAGAGCGCGTTAGTATTATCCATACTGATGAAAAAATCGACTCAGACGATGAGCCTACAAAAGCCATCCGTAAGAAGAAAAATGCCAGCATGATATTGGCGGCCAAGGCTGTTAAGGATGGAGAGGCAGATGCAGTTCTTTCTGCAGGAAATACAGGTGCCTTGTTAGCAGCAGGATTTTTCATCGTTGGTCGTATCAAAAATATCGATCGACCAGGTCTTATGTCAACCTTGCCAACTATTGATGGAAAAGGTTTTGACATGCTTGACCTTGGTGCCAATGCAGAAAATACCGCCCATCACCTGCATCAATACGCTATCTTAGGTTCCTTCTATGCTAGAAATGTTCGTGGTATTGAAAACCCTCGTGTAGGTTTGCTTAATAACGGGACAGAGAGTAGCAAGGGAGATCCACTCCGCAAGGAAGCCTATGACCTATTAGTGGCTGACGAGAGTTTGAATTTCGTCGGGAACGTGGAAGCGCGTGATTTGATGGATGGTGTTGCTGATGTAGTCGTAACAGATGGTTTCACGGGAAACGCTGTGCTCAAAGCTATTGAAGGGACTGCTATGGGTATCATGGGCTTGCTCAAAAATGCTATTGTAGGTGGCGGTCTTAGAGCCAAGCTAGGGGCTTTCCTTCTTAAGGATAATCTCAGAGGTTTGAAAAACAGCTCAACTATTCAGATGTTGGAGGCGCGGTTCTGTTTGGTGTTAAGGCACCAGTAGTTAAGACTCATGGCTCAAGTGATGCCAAGGCTGTCTATAGCACAATACGCCAGATTCGTACCATGCTTGAGACAGATGTAGTTGCCCAAACTGCGCGTGAATTTTCAGAGGAATAAGGAGAACAATATGACAGAACAACAAATTTTTGACCGTATCGTAACCATCATTCAAGAACGTCAAGGAGAGGACTTTGTAGTTACTGAAAACTTGAGTTTAAAGGATGATTTAGATGCTGATTCAGTAGATTTGATGGAATTTATTCTAACAGTTGAGGATGAATTTGGAATCGAAATTAGTGATGAAGAAATCGATCATCTCCAAAGCGTCGCAGATGTATTGGAAATTATCAAAAATAGAATGTAAGAAAAAGCGACATGCAGGGCATGTTGCTTTTTTTGTCGTATGGAATATTTATTTTAACGAATTTTAAAATCCATATGCTTGCTTAAACTTTTAAAAGTGCTATTTGGGTGTAGATACTGTTTTTTTAGAAAGAGTTATCAATTTCTTATTTTGTTTGGCTAAAATAATCTTACAGAGCTTTTAATTAGGTTGTTAAGAAAAGGATAAGAATATGAAATTTAGAAAAAAACACTATCGCTCACAGATGGATCAAAAGGACTGCGGAGTGGCTTCGTTGGCCATGGTGTTTGGCTGTTTTGGAAGCCATTATTCATTAGCACATCTGCGTGAATTAGCCAAAACGACTATAAATGGGACGACAGCTTTGGGTCTGGTGAAGGCTGCGGAAACATTAGGTTTTGAGCCACAAGCCATTCAAGCAGACATGACTTTGTTTGATTCTCCAAATTTAATCTTTCCTTTGTGGTTCACGTGCTGAAGGACAAAGAATTATTTCATTATTATGTAGTGACAGGGATGGATAAGCAGAATATCCATATAGCTGATCCAGATCCAGAGGTTAGATTGACCAAACTATCGCGTGAAAGATTTGAAGAAGAATGGACAGGAACAACGATCTTTGTGGCTCCCTCCCCAAATTATCAGCCACATAAGGACAAGAATCAGAGTTTGACTTCTTTTCTACTTATTTTGATAAATCAGAAAGGTTTGATCACCAATATCATATTAGCGACCGTTCTAGTAACCTTGATTAACATCGTTGGTTCATACTATCTACAATCTATTATTGATACCTATGTACCGAATCAGACATCTTCGACCCTTAGTATTATTTCTATATGCCTTGTTATCGTTTATGCTCTCCAGCAGATTTTGTCTTTTGCTCAAGATTACCTTTTAATTGTCCTTGGACAACGTCTATCGATTGATGTTATTTTATCTTATATCAAACATATTTTTAATCTACCTATGTCCTTTTTTGCAACACGTCGGACGGGGGAAATCGTGTCACGATTTACAGATGCTAATAGTATCATAGATGCCTTGGCTTCAACCACTATTTCAATTTTTTTGGATATATCTATGATGTTGATTATTTCTATAATTTTGTTTTTGCAAAATAGTAATCTCTTTTTCATAAGCTTATTAGGTCTTCCCATTTATGCTCTAATTATTATTGCTTTTATGAAACCTTTTGAAAAGATGAACCGGGATACTATGGAAGCAAATGCAACCTTATCATCTTCCGTTATAGAGGATATTAATGGAATTGAAACGATTAAATCCCTGGTTTGCGAAAAAACATGCTACCAAAAGCTTGATAGGGAATTTGTGGACTATCTGAAAAGGTCCTTTACTTATAGCAGAGCAGAAAGTCAGCAAAAAGCTCTTAAAAATTTGCTCAACTGTTGCTAAATGTCTGCGTTTTATGGATGGGTGCTAATTTCGTTATGGATGGAAAGATGAGTTTGGGCCAGTTGATTACGTATAATACACTTCTTTATTATTTTACTAATCCTTTAGAAAACATCATCAACCTTCAGAGTAAGCTTCAAACAGCTCAAGTTGCTAATAGTCGTCTCAACGAGGTGTATCTGGTCAAATCCGAGTTTGAAGAACAGAAAATGGTAGAGGATTTGAGTATGGTTCAAGGAGATATGACTTTCAAGGGAATTCACTACAAGTATGAATATGGTCAAGATATCTTATCAGATATCAATTTGACAATCAAACAGGGCTCTAAAATAGCTCTTGTAGGGATTTCAGGATCAGGAAAGTCGACCCTAGCTAAGATGATGGTTAATTTTTACAACCCAAATCAGGGAGAAATCAGACTGGGGGATATGAATTTAAATCAGATTGATAAAGTCTCTGCGCCAACATATCAACTATTTACCTCAACAACCCTATGTATTCAATGGAACAATTTTAGAAAATCTCCTTCTCGGAGCTAAGGAGGGTACGACTCGGGAGGATATACTGCGTGCAGTTGAGCTAGCAGAAATTCGTGAAGATATTGAGCGTATGCCCTTGAATTACCAGACAGAATTGACTTCTGATGGGACAGGAATTTCTGGTGGCCAACGCCAGAGGATTGCTTTAGCGCGTGCTCTCTTGACAGATGCCCCTATCTTGATTCTGGACGAGGCAACGAGCAGCCTAGATATCTTAACAGAGAAACGGATAGTAGACAATCTCATGAATCTAGATAAGACCTTGATTTTCATTGCTCACCGCTTGACTATTGCTGAACGAGTGGAGAAAGTTGTCGTTTTGGATCGGGGTAAGATTGTAGAGGAGGGGAATCATGCTGACTTACTTGCTCAAAATAGTTTTTATACTCATTTAGTTAACTGTTAGAAAGGAGAAATAATGCACCTTGAATTTTTAGAAAGTGCGGAATTTTATAATCGACGTTATCATAATTTTTCCAGCCGAGTGATTTTTCCTATGTCACTTTTGGTGGTGTTTACGTTTGGATTTGCAATGTTTGCAGAAAAGGAAATTAGTTTATCTTCGAAAGCTACAGTTGAACCTAGTCGTATCATTGCTAATATCCAATCAACTAGTAATAGGCGGATGGTAGTTAATTATCTGGAAGAGAACAAACAAGTGCAACGAGGAGATTTACTTGTTCAGTATCAGGAGGTTGGAGATGTGATCCAGGATGAAGCCAATGTTAATCAGTTGGAGAGTTTTAGAAATCATCAAAGTAAAACAAGTAACCTTAAGAACAGTACTACACAGCCCAATATAGGTCTCTTTTCTCAGAATTCTTCGACTGTACAAGAGCAGATAGCTGTAGAGCAGGATGATTTAGAAAGAGAAATAGGCAAAAAAAATCAAACTAGCTTACTCGAAAAAGGAACAATAAGAGCCCAGGAAGACGGAGTTCTTTATCTCAATCCTGAAAGGAATCAATCTGCGGTAGTCACAGAAGGAACATTACTGGCTAAATTATATCCACTATTAGATAGAGAAGGGAAAACAAAATTGACGGCCTATCTTAGTTCAAAAGATATTGTGAGAATCAAGATTGGAGATTCTGTACGCTTTACCACGACTAATGGTGCTAATGGTCAAGTGAGACTTGTTTCTACTATCACTAGTATTGATACAATTGCAACGAGAACTGACCAAGGAAATTTCTTTAAAATAGAAGCGGAAACAAAAATAACTCAAGAACAAGCTGAAAAGCTTAGGTACGGTTTAGAAGGCCGTTTACAGATAATTACAGGCAAGAAAAGTTATTTACGCTATTATTTGGATGATTTCTTGAATTGGGAATAATGATCACTTTTTCTCAAATAATATTTAAAAACTGTAATCCTAAAAAGATTTACGGTTTTTATAAAACTCAGGAGGGAATACGTTTACGTTCGTAAAACATTTGATTTCTGCTTATTTTTGTGTTAGAATGAGGCCAAGTAATACGAAAGGCGAATAATAAAATGTCCAGTAAACTTATTTATACGGGAAAAGCTAAAGATATCTATACTACAGAAGACGAAAATGTGATTAAGTCCGTTTATAAGGACCAAGCAACTATGCTTAATGGTGCTCGTAAAGAGACTATCGAAGGTAAAGGTGTGCTCAATAATCAGATTTCGTCTCTTATTTTTGAAAAATTGAACGCTGCGGGTGTAGCTACTCACTTTATCGAACGTATTTCTGATACAGAACAACTCAACAAGAAGGTTGCTATCATCCCTTTGGAGGTTGTGCTTCGTAACGTGACTGCGGGTTCTTTTTCCAAACGGTTTGGCGTTGAAGAAGGTTTGGATTTGGAAACTCCAATCGTTGAATTTTACTATAAAAACGATGAGTTGGACGATCCATTTATCAATGATGAACACGTCAAGTTCTTGGATATTGCTAACGATGAGCAAATTGCTTATATCAAGGAAGAAACGCGTCGTATCAATGAATTGTTGAAAGATTGGTTTGTACAAATTGGTCTTCGGTTGATTGACTTCAAATTGGAATTTGGCTTTGATAAGGATGGCAAGATTATCTTGGCAGACGAATTCTCACCAGACAACTGCCGTCTTTGGGATGCGGAAGGGCACCATATGGACAAGGATGTTTTCCGTAGAGACTTGGGTAGTTTGACAGATGTTTATAAGGTTGTGTTAGAGAAATTGCAGGGATTGAAGTAATCATTTTGGAACGGAACCCCTTCGTCTTCGATAACCTATTTGAATAGAAATAAAGGAACTAAAATGGATAAACGTATTTTCGTTGAGAAAAAAGCTGATTTTCGTGTCAAATCTGACTCTTTAGTAAAAGAATTACAGCATAATCTTCAGTTGAAAACCTTGAATGATCTTCGTATCGTTCAGGTTTACGATGTTTTTGGTTTGGCAGAGGACTTGTTTGCGCGTGCGGAAAAACACATTTTTTCTGAGCAGGTGACCGATACTGTTTTGGATGAAGCTGAGGTTAAGGCTGATCTTGAGAAGGTTGCTTTCTTTGCTATCGAAAGTTTGCCTGGTCAATTTGACCAACGTGCGGCATCTTCACAAGAAGCTTTGCTTTTGCTAGGAAGTTCAAATGATGTAACGGTGAACACAGCACAACTTTACTTGGTCAATAAGGATATTGATGCGAATGAGTTGGAAGCTGTCAAAAACTATCTCTTGAACCCAGTGGACTCTCGTTTCAAAGACATCACTCTTGGCATTGCTAAACAGGATTTCTCTGAGTCTGACAAGATCATTCCAAGTTTGGATTTCTTTGAAAGCTATACTGCAGAAGATTTTGCACAGTATAAGGCAGAGCAAGGATTGGCCATGGAAGTGGATGACCTCCTCTTCATTCAAGATTACTTCAAGTCTATTGGTCGTGTGCCAACTGAGACTGAGTTGAAGGTGTTGGATACTTACTGGTCTGACCACTGTCGTCACACAACTTTCGAGACGGAGTTGAAGAATATTGACTTCTCAGTTTCTAAATTCCAAAAACAATTGCAAGCGACTTATGACAAGTATATTGCCATGCGTGATGAGTTGGGGCGTTCTGAAAAACCTCAAACCTTGATGGATATGGCGACTATTTGGTCGTTATGAGCGTGCCAATGGTCGTTTGGACGACATGGAAGTGTCAGATGAAATCAATGCTTGCTCGGTTGAAATTGAAGTGGATGTCAATGGTGTGAAAGAGCCATGGCTTCTCATGTTTAAGAACGAAACTCACAACCACCCAACGGAAATTGAACCATTTGGTGGAGCGGCAACTTGTATCGGTGGGGCTATTCGTGACCCATTGTCAGGTCGTTCATACGTTTACCAAGCCATGCGTATCTCAGGTGCTGGCGATATTACAACTCCGATTTCAGAAACTCGCGCTGGTAAATTACCACAACAAGTCATTTCTAAAACAGCAGCTCATGGTTATTCTTCATATGGTAACCAAATTGGTCTGGCAACAACCTATGTTCGTGAATACTTCCACCCAGGTTTCGTTGCTAAGCGTATGGAGCTAGGTGCCGTTGTCGGTGCGGCTCCTAAGGAAAATGTTGTCCGTGAAAAACCTGAAGCTGGTGATGTGATTATCTTGCTCGGTGGGAAGACTGGACGTGACGGTGTCGGTGGTGCGACAGGTTCTTCTAAAGTTCAAACGGTTGAATCTGTTGAAACAGCAGGTGCTGAGGTTCAAAAAGGGAATGCCATCGAAGAACGTAAGATCCAACGTCTTTTCCGTAATGGGGAAGTGACCCGTCTGATCAAGAAATCAAATGACTTTGGTGCTGGTGGTGTCTGTGTGGCTATCGGTGAATTGGCAGATGGTCTTGAAATTGATCTAGACAAAGTGCCATTGAAATATCAAGGATTAAACGGTACCGAAATTGCCATCTCTGAATCTCAAGAACGAATGGCTGTAGTGGTTCGTCCAAAAGACGTAGACGCCTTTATTGCAGCATGTAACAAAGAAAATATTGACGCGGTTGTCGTTGCGACAGTAACTGAAAAACCAAATCTTGTTATGCACTGGAATGGCGAAACCATCGTTGATTTGGAACGTCGTTTCCTTGATACAAACGGTGTACGTGTAGTTGTGGATGCTAAGGTAGTTGACAAGGATGTCAAGCTTCCAGAAGAACGCCAAACATCTGCCGAAACCCTTGAAGCTGATATTCTTGAAGTCTTGGCTGATCTTAACCATGCCAGTCAAAAAGGGTTGCAAACTATCTTTGATAGCTCAGTTGGTCGTTCAACAGTCAATCACCCACTTGGTGGTCGCTACCAAATTACACCAACTGAAGCTTCTGTACAGAAATTGCCAGTCCAACATGGTGTGACAACAACTGCTTCTGTTATGGCGCAAGGGTTCAACCCTTATGTAGCAGAATGGTCTCCATATCATGGTGCGGCTTATGCGGTCATCGAAGCAACCGCTCGTTTGGTTGCTGCTGGTGCAAACTGGTCTAAGGCTCGTTTCTCTTATCAAGAATACTTCGAGCGTATGGATAAACAAGCAGAGCGTTTTGGTCAACCAGTAGCAGCTCTTCTTGGATCCATTGAAGCTCAGATTCAACTTGGTTTGCCATCTATCGGTGGTAAAGACTCTATGTCTGGTACCTTTGAAGAATTGACGGTGCCACCAACCTTGGTTGCTTTTGGTGTCACAACTGCAGATAGTCGTAAGGTCCTTTCTCCAGAATTTAAAGCTGCTGGTGAAAATATTTACTATATTCCAGGTCAAGCTTTGGCACAAGAAATTGACTTTGGTCTTATCAAGTCTAACTTTGCTAAGTTTGAAGCCATCCAAGCTGATTATAAAGTCACATCTGCATCAGCTGTCAAATATGGTGGTGTCCTTGAAGCCCTTGCCCTTGTAAGCTTTGGGAACCATATTGGTGCCACTGTAACCCTTGAAAATCTTGAGACTGCCTTGACAGCTCAATTGGGTGGATTCGTCTTCACATCTCCGGAAGATATTGCAGGGGTTGCCAAGATTGGACAAACAACAGCTGACTTTACACTTGCTGTCAATGGTGTAAGGCTTGATGGACATAAACTTGACAGTGCCTTCCAAGGTAAATTGGAAGAGGTCTACCCAACGGAATTTGCACAGGCAGCTGAGTTGGAAGAAGTACCTGCTGTGGCATCAGATGCTGTTATCAAAGCTAAAGAAACAGTTGAGACACCAGTGGTTTACATCCCAGTGTTCCCAGGTACTAACTCTGAGTACGATTCGGCCAAGGCCTTTGAAAAAGAAGGTGCAAAAGTCAACTTGGTACCATTTGTCACATTGAATGAAGAGGCAATTGTCAAGTCTGTTGACACAATGGTTGACAATATCGAAAAAGCTAACATTATCTTCTTTGCCGGTGGCTTCTCAGCCGCCGACGAACCAGATGGATCAGCTAAATTCATCGTTAATATCTTGCTTAACGAAAGTGCGTGCAGCCATTGATAGCTTCATCGAAGGTGGTGGTTTGATTATCGGTATCTGTAACGGATTCCAAGCTCTTGTCAAATCAGGTCTTCTTCCATACGGTAACTTTGAAGATGCAAGTAGCACGAGTCCAACCCTCTTCTACAATGATGCCAACCAACACGTGGCTAAGATGGTTGAAACACGTATTGCCAACACGAACTCACCATGGCTTGCTAGCGTGAAAGTTGGGGATATCCATGCCATCCCAGTATCACACGGTGAAGGCAAATTTGTCGTGACGGCTGAAGAATTTGCGGAACTCCGTGATAATGGTCAAATCTTTAGCCAATATGTTGACTTTGAAGGCAAACCAAGCATGGATTCAAAATACAATCCTAATGGTTCTGTCAATGCGATTGAAGGTATCACCAGCAAGAATGGTCAAATCATCGGGAAGATGGGGCACTCAGAACGTTTCGAAGACGGTCTCTTCCAAAATATTCCAGGGAATAAAGACCAATATCTCTTTGCATCAGCGGTTAAATACTTTACTGGAAAATAGGATTTGCAGATTTTCTAATAGATAGTATCAGTAAGGTAAAAGTCATGTAGTTCTAGTTCGTGATGATTGCAAAGGATTTATTTTGCGAGTGAAACGAGCTTCTACCTTATCATTCCGCTCTAGTATCGTTAAGGAATGATACACAAATAAAAATTAGGTATATAAAATGACATACGAAGTAAAATCTCTTAATGAAGAATGTGGTGTTTTTGGTATCTGGGGTCACCCAGACGCTGCCAAATTGACCTATTTTGGACTCCATAGTCTTCAGCACCGTGGTCAGGAGGGGGCAGGTATTCTCTCTAATGATCAAGGAAAACTGAAACGCCATCGTGATATGGGGCTTCTATCAGAAGTTTTTAGAAATCCAGCGAAATTGGATAAACTGACAGGAGCAGGAGCTATTGGACATGTGCGCTATGCGACTGCTGGGGAAGCGTCTGTTGACAATATTCAACCCTTCTTCTTTCGCTTTCATGATATGCAGTTTGGTCTTGCCCACAATGGGAATTTGACCAATGCTACATCTCTTAAGACAGAACTAGAACAAAGAGGAGCAATTTTTAGCTCGACCTCTGATTCAGAGATTCTGGCTCATTTGATTCGCCGAAGTCACAATCCTAGCCTGCTGGGGAAAGTTAAAGAAGCGCTCAGTCTTGTCAAAGGTGGTTTTGCTTATCTCTTGATGTTTGAAGATAAGTTGATTGCAGCTCTGGATCCAAATGGTTTCCGTCCCCTTTCTATCGGGAAATTGGCTAATGGAGCAGTAGTGGTTTCATCTGAAACCTGTGCCTTTGAAGTAATCGGTGCTGAATGGATTCGCGATGTGAAACCAGGCGAGATTGTTATTATTGATGACAATGGTATCCAGTATGATAGCTACACAAACGATACTCAGTTGGCAATCTGTTCCATGGAGTATATCTACTTTGCCCGTCCTGACTCTAACATACATGGGGTCAATGTTCATACAGCTCGTAAGAGAATGGGAGCTCAATTAGCACGTGAGTTCAAGCATGAAGCCGATATCGTAGTTGGGGTGCCAAACTCCTCACTCAGCGCAGCGATGGGCTTTGCCGAAGAATCAGGTCTGCCAAACGAAATGGGTCTCATCAAGAACCAATACACGCAGCGGACCTTTATCCAGCCGACTCAAGAATTGCGTGAGCAGGGGGTTCGTATGAAGCTATCTGCTGTTTCTGGTGTTGTTAAAGGCAAACGTGTGGTTATGGTAGATGACTCCATTGTCCGTGGAACCACTTCTCGTCGCATCGTCCAACTCTTGAAGGAAGCTGGTGCTTCTGAAGTTCACGTTGCTATCGGAAGTCCGGCTCTTGCCTATCCATGTTTTTACGGGATTGATATCCAAACACGTCAGGAGTTGATTGCGGCTAATCATACCGTTGAGGAAACTTGCCAAATCATTGGTGCGGATAGCCTGACCTATCTTTCGATTGATGGCTTGATTGATTCTATCGGCATCGAAACAGATGCGCCAAATGGCGGTCTCTGTGTGGCTTACTTTGATGGGAAATATCCAACTCCTCTCTATGACTATGAAGAAGACTATCGTAGAAGTTTAGAAGAAAAAACGAGTTTTTACAAATAAAATTCCCCATTGAAGGAAAGGAAAAGGAATAAACAAATGACAAATAAAAATGCTTATGCGCAGTCTGGTGTGGATGTTGAAGCGGGTTATGAAGTTGTTGAACGTATCAAAAAACACGTTGCTCGTACAGAGCGTGCGGGTGTTATGGGAGCTCTTGGTGGTTTTGGTGGCATGTTCGACCTTTCAAAAACAGGTGTTAAAGAGCCAGTTTTGATTTCGGGAACTGACGGTGTTGGAACCAAGCTCATGCTTGCTATCAAGTACGACAAACACGATACTATCGGACAAGACTGTGTGGCTATGTGTGTCAACGATATCATAGCTGCAGGTGCTGAGCCCCTTTACTTCCTTGACTACGTAGCAACTGGGAAAAATGAACCAGCTAAGCTAGAACAAGTAGTTGCTGGTGTGGCTGAAGGTTGTGTACAAGCAGGTGCAGCCCTCATCGGTGGGGAAACTGCTGAAATGCCTGGTATGTATGGCGAAGACGACTATGACTTGGCTGGCTTTGCTGTTGGTGTTGCAGAAAAATCTCAAATCATCGACGGTTCAAAAGTAGCAGAGGGAGACGTCCTTCTCGGACTTGCTTCAAGTGGAATCCACTCAAATGGTTACTCGCTCGTCCGTCGTGTCTTTGCCGATTATACAGGTGAGGAAGTCCTCCCAGAATTGGAAGGCAAGAAACTCAAGGAGGTTCTTCTTGAGCCAACTCGCATCTATGTCAAGGCTGTCTTGCCACTCATTAAAGAGGAATTGGTGAATGGAATTGCCCACATCACAGGTGGTGGTTTCATCGAAAATGTCCCACGTATGTTCTCAGATGATTTGGCTGCTGAAATTGACGAAAGCAAGGTTCCAGTTCTTCCAATTTTCAAAGCCCTTGAAAAATATGGCCAAATCAAACACGAAGAAATGTTTGAAATCTTCAACATGGGTGTGGGGCTTATGCTTGCGGTTAAACCAGAAAATGTTGAACGTGTCAAAGAACTTCTTGACGAACCTGTTTATGAAATCGGTCGTATTGTGAAGAAAGATGGCGCAAGTGTGGTGATTAAATAATGGCTAAAAAAATTGCTGTTTTTGCTTCTGGCAACGGCTCAAACTTTCAGGTGATTGCGGAACAATTTCCAGTTGAATTTGTCTTTTCAGATCACCGGGATGCCTATGTACTTGAGCGTGCCGAAAATCTTGGAGTTTTATCCTATGCCTTTGAACTCAAGGAGTTTGAGAGCAAGGCAGACTATGAAGGAGCCATCGTCGAACTCTTAGATGAGCACCAGATTGACTTGGTTTGTCTCGCAGGCTATATGAAAATCGTTGGCCCAACTTTACTAGCAGCTTATGAAGGCCGTATCATCAATATTCACCCAGCTTTTCTCCCTGAATTTCCAGGCGCTCATGGTATTGAGGATGCTTGGAATGCAGGTGTGGCCCAGTCTGGTGTGACCATTCATTGGGTGGACTCTGGTGTTGATACCGGTAAGGTCATCAAACAAGTCCGTGTGCCACGGTTAGCTGATGATACCATCGACAGTTTTGAAGCTCGCATCCATGAAACAGAGTACAAACTCTATCCAGAAGTATTGGATAGTTTGGGGGCTGCACGAAAATAAGGAAGCTCTCGAGCTGAAAGAAAATTTTCAACTGTAGCAGATGAAGAACTTTTTTAAAAAGGAAAAGAAAGAAAATGACTAAACGAGCACTTATTTCAGTCTCAGACAAAGCGGGTATTGTTGAATTTGCCCAGGAACTTAAAAAAATTGGTTGGGATATCATCTCGACAGGTGGTACTAAAGTTACCCTTGATAATGCTGGTGTTGATACCATTGCCATTGACGATGTGACTGGTTTCCCAGAAATGATGGACGGTCGTGTCAAGACTCTCCACCCAAATATCCATGGCGGTCTCCTCGCTCGTCGTGACTTGGATAGCCACTTGGAAGCGGCTAAGGACAACAAGATTGAGCTCATTGACCTTGTGGTGGTCAATCTTTACCCATTCAAGGAAACCATTCTTAAACCAGACGTGACTTATGCGGATGCCGTTGAAAACATCGATATCGGTGGTCCATCAATGCTTCGTTCTGCAGCTAAAAACCACGCTAGCGTGACTGTTGTTGTAGACCCTGCTGACTATGCTGTTGTTTTGGACGAGTTGTCAGCCAATGGCGAAACAAGCTATGAAACTCGCCAGCGGTTGGCAGCGAAAGTATTCCGCCACACAGCGGCTTATGATGCCTTGATTGCAGAATACTTCACAGCTCAAGTGGGTGAAAGCAAACCTGAAAAACTCACTCTGACTTATGACCTAAAACAAGCTATGCGCTATGGGGAAAATCCTCAACAGGATGCTGATTTCTACCAAAAAGCTTTGCCAACGGATTACTCCATTGCATCAGCGAAACAGCTCAACGGTAAGGAATTGTCCTTTAACAATATCCGTGACGCGGATGCTGCTATCCGTATCATCCGTGACTTCAAAGATCGTCCAACCGTTGTGGCTCTCAAACACATGAACCCGTGCGGTATCGGTCAGGCTGACGACATCGAAACAGCTTGGGACTACGCTTATGAGTCTGATCCAGTTTCTATCTTTGGTGGGATTGTCGTTCTCAACCGTGAGGTGGATGCCGCGACAGCTGAGAAGATGCACGGCGTTTTCCTTGAAATCATCATCGCACCGAGCTATACGGATGAAGCGCTAGCTATTTTGACCAACAAAAAGAAAAAAACTTGCGCATTCTTGCCTTGCCGTTTGACGCACAAGATGCTAGTGAAGTGGAAGCAGAATACACAGGTGTTGTCGGTGGACTGCTCGTTCAAAACCAAGACGTGATCAAAGAAAGCCCAGCTGACTGGCAAGTGGTAACCAAACGCCAACCAACTGAGACAGAAGCGACTGCCCTTGAGTTCGCTTGGAAAGCTATCAAGTATGTCAAATCAAACGGTATCATCGTAACTAACGACCACATGACACTTGGTGTTGGTCCTGGTCAAACTAACCGTGTGGCTTCCGTCCGCATCGCCATTGACCAAGCCAAAGACCGCCTTGACGGCGCTGTGCTTGCTTCGGATGCCTTCTTCCCATTTGCAGATAACGTGGAAGAAATCGCCAAAGCAGGTATTAAGGCCATCATCCAGCCAGGTGGATCTGTCCGTGACCAAGAATCTATCGAAGCTGCTGATAAATATGGCTTGACCATGGTCTTCACAGGTGTGAGACATTTTAGACATTAAGAAAATAAAAGGGAAGAAAACAGTTTCTTTCCTTTTTTTACTTTAAAAGCGAAACGAAACAAGATTAAAACGAACGTTTATGGTATAATGTTAGTAAATAATTCGCAAAAGAGGTTGAAAGATGAAGCTGTTAGTTGTCGGCTCGGGTGGTCGTGAACATGCCATTGCTAAGAAGTTGCTTGAGTCAAAAGATGTTGAAAAAGTCTTTGTAGCTCCTGGGAATGACGGGATGACTCTGGATGGTCTGGAATTGGTAAATATCTCTATTTCCGAACATTCTAAATTGATTGAGTTTGCAAGAGCCAACGATATAGCTTGGTCATTTATCGGGCCAGATGATGCCCTTGCGGCTGGGATCGTGGATGATTTTAATAAAGCTGGTCTCAAGGCTTTTGGTCCGACTAAAGCTGCGGCTGAGCTTGAGTGGTCTAAGGATTTTGCTAAGGAAATCATGGTCAAGTACGGAGTTCCGACAGCAGCCTATGGCACATTTTCCGACTTTGAGGAAGCCAAGACCTATATCGAAGAGAAAGGCGCTCCAATCGTTGTCAAGGCAGACGGTTTGGCCCTTGGGAAAGGTGTCGTCGTTGCTGAGACAGTTGAGCAAGCCGTCGAAGCTGCTCACGAGATGCTTTTGGACAATAAATTCGGGGACTCAGGTGCGCGTGTGGTTATCGAGGAGTTTCTTGCAGGAGAGGAATTTTCACTTTTTGCCTTTGTCAATGGAGACAAGTTCTACATTATGCCAACGGCTCAGGACCACAAACGTGCTTATGATGGCGACAAGGGGCCCAACACTGGTGGAATGGGTGCCTATGCGCCAGTTCCTCACTTGTCACAGAGCGTGGTTGACACAGCGGTTGACACCATTGTCAAGCCAGTCCTCGAAGGTATGATCAAAGAAGGTCGTCCATATCTTGGTGTACTTTATGCCGGTCTTATCTTGACAGCTGATGGACCCAAAGTCATCGAGTTTAACGCTCGTTTCGGAGATCCTGAAACGCAAATTATCCTGCCTCGTTTGACATCTGACTTTGCACAAAATATCACTGATATTTTGGACGGCAAAGAGCCAACTATCACTTGGACAGACAAGGGTGTGACACTAGGCGTTGTTGTAGCCTCAAACGGATACCCACTCGCTTATGAGAAGGGGGTCAAACTTCCAGCCAAGACAGAGGGTGACATCATCACTTACTATGCAGGGGCTAAGTTTGCGGAAAATAGCAGAGCACTGCTCTCAAACGGTGGACGTGTCTATATGCTTGTCACCACAGCAGAAGCAGTAAAAGAGGCTCAAGAGACCATCTACAGCCAACTCGACAAACAAAATACAGAAGGCCTCTTCTACCGAACCGATATCGGTAGCAAGGCGAACAAATAAAATTTCAAAAGCGACTGAGTCGCCAAACCCGATAATGGTCGTTAAATTTGCGAGCGTTAGCGAGCTAGTATAGGATAATCGTCGCAGTAGTGGAACTCCTAGTAGCTTTGCTACTAGGAGCGGAAAACTGGAGACTCAGGCTCCAGTTTTAGTAATGGAACGCCCTAGGCGGTCGCTTACGTCCGCACTACATTAGACGATTATCAAAAAAAGGAGAAGAAATGAAACCAGTAATTTCCATTATCATGGGCTCAAAATCTGACTGGGCAACCATGCAAAAAACAGCAGAAGTCCTCGACAACTTCGGTGTTGCTTACGAAAGAAAGTTGTTTCCGCACACCGTACACCGGACCTCATGTTCAAACATGCGGAAGAAGCACGTAGCCGTGGCATCAAGGTCATCATCGCTGGTGCTGGTGGCGCTGCTCACTTGCCAGGGATGGTAGCAGCCAAGACTACACTTCCAGTCATCGGTGTGCCCGTCAAGTCTCGTGCTCTTAGCGGTGTAGATTCGCTCTATTCCATCGTTCAAATGCCAGGTGGCGTACCTGTGGCGACTATGGCTATCGGGGAAGCAGGCGCGACAAATGCGGCTCTCTTCGCCCTCCGTCTCCTTTCAGTAGAAGATCAGGCTATTGCGACAGAACTTGCTAATTTTGCTGAAGAACAAGGAAAAATCGCAGAGGAGTCTACAAATGAGCTCATCTAAAACAATCGGAATTATTGGTGGCGGTCAGCTTGGTCAGATGATGGCCATTTCTGCTATTTACATGGGTCACAAGGTTATCGCGCTGGATCCTGCAGCGGATTGTCCGGCCTCTCGCGTAGCGGAAATCATCGTGGCTCCCTATAACGATGTGGACGCCCTTCGTCAGTTGGCGGACCGTTGTGATGTCCTCACTTATGAGTTTGAAAATGTGGATGCCAACGGTTTGGATGCTGTTATCAAGGATGGGCAACTCCCTCAAGGAACGGACTTGCTCCGCATTTCTCAAAATCGCATTTTTGAAAAGGACTTTCTCTCAAACAAGGCCAAAGTCACCGTTGCACCTTACAAGGTTGTGACTTCAAGTCAAGACTTGGCAGATATCGACCTATCGAAAAACTATGTCCTCAAGACGGCGACCGGTGGTTACGATGGCCATGGTCAGAAGGTCATTCGTTCGGCAGCAGACTTGGAAGAAGCCTATGCACTAGCTGATTCAGCAGACTGCGTCTTGGAAGAATTCGTCAACTTTGACCTTGAGATTTCTGTCATCGTATCAGGAAATGGCAAGGACGTGACGGTTTTCCCAGTTCAGGAAAATATCCACCGCAACAACATTCTTTCGAAAACCATTGTGCCTGCTCGCATTTCAGAAAGTATAGCAGATAAGGCAAAAGCCATGGCAGTGAGAATCGCAGAACAGCTCAGCTTATCTGGAACCCTTTGCGTGGAAATGTTTGCGACGGCCGATGACATCATCGTCAACGAAATTGCGCCACGCCCACACAACTCAGGGCACTACTCAATCGAAGCCTGCGACTTCTCCCAGTTTGATACCCATATTCTAGGTGTTCTGGGAGCACCATTACCAGCTATCAAACTGCATGCACCAGCAGTCATGCTCAATGTTCTCGGCCAGCATGTCGAGGCCGCTGAAAAGTATGTCACAGAAAATCCAAGCGCCCACCTTCACATGTATGGTAAAATGGAAGCGAAGCACAACCGCAAGATGGGACATGTGACCTTGTTTAGTGATGAATCGGATAAGGTTGAGGAGTTTGGGAGAAGGAAAGAATGAGTCATAAAGTTGATTTCAATGATTTGAAGAATATTGACTATGGATTTAATAAATTATCTAAATTAAATCAAAAACCAGTTTTGTTTGTTGGTTCAGGTTTGTCTCAAAGATATTTAAAGTCTCCTACCTGGTGGGGATTACTGGAAAAAATTTCTGAAAAATTAGAATTAGATGAAAATATCTTGGGAAAATGGTCAAGTGATAATTATGAGGAAATTGCCGAAAGGCTAGAAGCAATCTATTTTACAACATTAGAAAAAGAATCATTGTTAGATAGAGATAATATAAGAGGGCCTTTTAGAGAGTTGATTGCCCAAATATTAAACGAATATACAGTTGACAATTCCGAATATGAGAAAGAAATTTCAACACTTGGTGGTATTGATTATCAAAAATTAATCACAACAAACTATGATTCCTTGCTGGAGAAAAGTATTTTCGACATTGAAAATGAGGAGATTTATATTCATAATGATGACCTCTTCTCCTCCGAGACCAAAAATAAAAAACTCTATAAGATTCATGGTTCTACAGATAAACCATCGTCTATGATTATTACAAAATCTGATTACGACCAATTTTTTGAAAAAAGTAAGTATATATATTCCAAGTTGTTAACGATATTTGTAGAATCTCCTATAATATTTTTAGGCTATAGTTTAAGTGATAGAAATATTAAGGACATACTTACAACTTTGACTGCAACGTTAAGTCAAAAAGAGTTAAAACAATTTCAAGAACGAGTATATATTATTTCTTATTCTTCCGATGATAAGCCAGAGTACTTTTTGGAGAAAGAAGAGTTAGCTCTTCTAAATGGATTACTCATTAATGTGAATATTTTTTACTTAAGAAACAATTATCAACAATTGTATGAAGTATTGAGAGATATCTCATTACAGTCTTCTGATTTAGAATTTGCAGTTTCAAAGAATGATGTTGTCAACCATTTTATCATGCCACTTTATGAGGGTCAGGGTTATCCGAAAGTGGTTATGAGAGAGTTGCTTCAAAATGCTATGGATGCATGTAAAATAGTTAAAAGGGATTACAATATAAAAATCTCTGTAGAGGAAAAAGATGGAAAAATATTTTTATCGATTCTAGACAACGGTATAGGTATGTCTATTGCTGAGATAAAGAATTATTATTTGACCATTGGAAAATCTGGAAAAAGAGAAGTAAATAATGTAGATGATTTAGTGGGACATTTTGGAATAGGTGCATTGTCAATGTTTCTAATTTCTGATTCAATCTTTGTGCAGACTAAGAAGAGTGGAGACAGTCCGATTTCATTTAGGATGTATACAGATTCTACTAAATCAAGTAAAGAAGTTCAGCTTGAGAATACCACACGATATTATGAAGATGATTCATATACATTTGTTCGGTTGGAATTGAAAAAAGAATATGGAGATGCACTAAAAAAAGAAAAAGATACATCAGAATTTTTGGAATATTTTGGTTTATTCGATGTTATTCGAGGAGGAGATATAAGTTTTGAGGTCACTATGAATGAAACTAACTTTTATCATCGTTTTAAAAAAATAAATTTAGCTGATTTTATTTGCATTTTGGAGAAACCATACAAAATTTTTATGTATTCAAATGGTGTCGATGATTCTACAGAAGGAGATTTGAAAGAGTTGTCGAATTACGCTTTATATGGAGACATGCTTGTAGAAGTTAACTATCGTACTAACTATTATCGTTATGGTCAGTGGTCATATTGGGACCGAAGCCAGAAGCCGCTAGTAGATATTAGCAGACTACCTTTGATTATTTTAGACAAGACACAGGATATTGAAATCCCACTTGATAGAAGTTTTATTAACTTACCAGAAAATATCGTAACACAAATAGAAAATGAGTATTACAGATTGAGTTTACCTAAATATTTAGAGGAATTAGATTCGATTTGTGAAAATTCGATGCCTATACCGGATTATTATTCTGGACGTTCAATGGAGTTTCGTGACATGTTAGCAAATTGGTATGTAAAATCAGGTAAAGTTTACTTGCCTACATATGATACAAATATTTTCTATATATTATCTAATAGAGTTGATGAAGTGATACATAAGGTTTTCAATGATAAAGGAATAATAACTACAAGTCATATAAGTGAGAGTATTACTAATATTTCTGACTCCATAGAACATGAGAATATTGTCGCTTTATCCCGAAACTATATTGAAGAAAAATTTGATAAAAATAAGGAATCATAATGTTGGCTTCAGAGGAGAAGCGATTAGAATGATATTAAACCAGTTTTGTTTTGTACATGAAGACTTTGAAAACTTGGAAAGTGCATCAAAAATCAAAGATTTTATTATAAATCATAGCACAGAACTCAAAGAATTTTTTAAAAGCCTATACGAGAATAATATTTTATGGTTCGATAATAGATATAAAGAAAGTAGTTTAGCTATAGAGAATAATGATTATTTATATATATCTAGAAGAAAACTCGAAGGCAATGAGAATGTTGAAGTTTTAAAGGACATTTTTCAAAAGAATCCTTATAAAAATATTATTTTAGATGAAGGAGAAGACAAACAATGATCAACCGTTACTCTCGCCCTGAAATGGCGAACATTTGGACTGAAGAAAATAAATACCGTGCTTGGCTTGAGGTGGAAATCTTGGCTGACGAAGCATGGGCTGAATTGGGGGAAATCCCTAAGGAAGATGTAGCTTTGATTCGTGAAAAAGCGGACTTTGACATCGACCGTATTTTAGAGATTGAACAGGAGACGCGCCACGATGTGGTTGCCTTCACGCGTGCGGTTTCTGAAACTCTTGGAGAAGAGCGCAAGTGGGTTCACTATGGGTTGACTTCTACTGACGTGGTAGATACGGCCTACGGCTACCTCTACAAACAAGCCAACGACATCATCCGTCGTGACCTTGAAAACTTCACCAACATCATCGCTGACAAGGCTAAGGAGCACAAGTTCACCATCATGATGGGTCGTACCCACGGTGTGCACGCTGAGCCGACAACTTTTGGTCTTAAATTGGCTACTTGGTACAGCGAAATGAAACGCAACATCGAGCGTTTCGAGCATGCGGCTGCTGGTGTGGAAGCTGGTAAGATTTCGGGTGCGGTTGGTAACTTTGCCAACATCCCACCATTCGTTGAAAAATACGTCTGCGACAAGCTTGGTATCCGTGCTCAAGAAATCTCTACACAGGTGCTTCCTCGTGACCTTCACGCTGAGTACTTTGCGGTTCTTGCTAGTATCGCAACTTCTATCGAGCGTATGGCAACGGAAATCCGTGGTCTTCAAAAATCTGAGCAACGCGAAGTAGAAGAGTTCTTTGCTAAAGGGCAAAAAGGGTCTTCAGCAATGCCTCACAAACGCAATCCAATCGGTTCTGAAAACATGACAGGTCTTGCGCGTGTTATCCGTGGTCATATGGTGACGGCCTATGAAAATGTTGCTCTTTGGCACGAACGTGACATCTCTCACTCATCAGCTGAGCGCATCATCACACCAGATACGACTATTCTGATCGACTACATGCTCAACCGTTTTGGAAATATCGTCAAGAACTTGACGGTCTTCCCAGAAAACATGATTCGCAACATGAATTCTACTTTTGGTCTTATCTTTAGCCAACGTGCCATGCTTACCTTGATTGAGAAAGGCATGACGCGTGAGCAAGCTTATGATCTTGTTCAACCAAAGACGGCCCAATCATGGGATAACCAAGTCGACTTCAAACCACTTCTTGAAGCAGACCCAGAAGTAACCTCACGCCTGACTCAAGAAGAAATCGACGAAATCTTCAATCCAACTTACTACACCAAACGAGTGGATGAAATCTTCGAACGCATTGGTTTGGGTGACTAATCATAAAATAAAAAAGCGAGATTGAATCTCGCTTTTTATTTGTGCTTATACTCAATGAAAATCAAAGAGCAAACTAGGAAGCTAGCCACAGGCTGTACTTGAGTACGGCAAGGTGAAGCTGACGTGGTTTGAATTCGATTTTCGAAGAGTATTAATCTTTTTTCTTGCTAAGTCCATATGCTGTGAGTGCAGCCATCAAACCTGTAGCAATCAACCATTCTGAACCTTGGCTTCCTGTCTCAGGAAGTTTATTTTCTTTTGCCACAGGAGCTGGGGTTTGAGGAAGAGCTTTGTTTTCCTCGGCAGGAACAGTTGCTGGAGCTGGTTTACTTGGAATCTCTAATTTCGGTTTTTCTTCTGCAATAGGAGCTGGTTTACTTGGAATCTCTAATTTCGGTTTTTCTTCTGCAATAGGAGCCGGTATATTTGGAATCTCTAATGCTGGTTTTTCTTCCGCAACAGGAGCTAGTCCCTTCTCATCTCCCACATGTGTTACAGGAGTTCCGATTTCGATGATTTGAGTAACTGGTTCTTGAGCGACAACACTAGTAACCAATGTTTTCACTTCACTTCCGTCAGTAGCAGTAGACACTGAATAGAAATGACTACGACGTCCCTTAACACCTTCAGTTACGACACGAGTTTCTCCCTTAGGTAGCGAAGGAGTCTCGCGAGTGACAGTTGTAAACGGAATTTCTTCGTCCTCGATCACAACACGTGGTTTGGCATCCGCAACAGGAGCTAGTCCTTTTTCGTCTCCCACATGTGTTACAGGTGTTCCGACTTCGATGATTTGAGTAACTGGTTCTTGAGCGACAACACTAGTAACCAGTGTTTTCACTTCGCTTCCGTCAGCAGCAGTAGACACAGAGTAGAAATGACTACGACGTCCCTTAACACCTTCAGTTACGACACGAGTTTCTCCCTTAGGTAAGGCATCCGTTTCACGAGTGATAGTTGTAAACGGAATTTCTTCGTCCTCGATGACAACACGTGGTTTGGCATCCGCAACAGGAGCTAGTCCTTTTTCATCTCCCACATGTATTACAGGTGTTCCGACTTCGATGATTTGAGTAACTGGTTCTTGAGCGACAACACTAGTAACCAGTGTTTTCACTTCGCTTCCGTCAGCAGCAGTAGACACAGAGTAGAAATGACTACGACGACCCTTGACACCTTCGGTTACTACATGAGTTTCTCCCTTAGGCAATGCATCCGTTTCACGAGTGATAGTAGTGAATGGAATTTCTTCATTTTGGATGTCAACTCTTGGTTTATTTTCAGCGATAGTAGCTTGCCCGTTATCATCACCAACATGAGTGACAGGATTGCCAACTTCTACGATTTGAGTGACAGGTTCTTGAGCAACAACAGTATTGATTAAAGTTTTCACTTCAGAACCATCAGCAGCAGTAGTCACAGAATAGAAATGTGTACGACGTCCCTTAACACCTTCAGTTGCGACACGAGTTTCTCCCTTAGGCAATGCATCCGTTTCACGAGTGATAGTTGTAAACGGAATTTCTTCGTCCTCGATGACAACACGTGGTTTGGCATCTGCAACAGGAGCAACTCCTTCTTCGTCGCCGACATGAGTGACAGGAGTTCCAACTTCAACCACTTGATTGACAGCTTCTTTTGTGACTTTTTCTTCAAGAACTGTTTCAGTTTCCTTACCATTTTCAGTAGTAACTGAGACGTAGATTGTACGTTCACCTTTGGCACCTTCAGTGACAACTTTTTCTTGTCCTGCTGGAAGGTTAGGATTTTCCTTCTTGACAGTCTCAAATGGGATTTCTTCCGTTCTTGTGATAAGCTCTGGTCGGTTTTCAACTGCAGCAGAAGTTTCACTCTCATCAAGGCTTCCTGAGTGAGTCGCAGCTGGTTTGAGACCAAGTCTTGCTGCTTTGAGGTTAGCTACAAGTGTATTCAACTCAGCTTGTTTATTACGGTTGAGATTGTAGTTCAGTGCTTCTTTAGCAGCCTTGAGAGCATCGAGACTTTCTGTGCTATATCCTTCTAAGTTTTCAGGGATTTGAGCAAGTTCTTCGCGAAGAGCCTTGTAGTCAGCACGGAAGTAGTCTTTGTTGTGATCTGCAAATGCAGTCATGAGCTCAAAGATTTCTTCTTCTTTGTACTCAGCGCTTGGTCTATCTGCCCAGATAGCTACCATACTACCCACAGTAGGTAGATCAACCTCAGGATATTTAGTTGAAGCTAGCTGGTTGAATGGGGTTTTTTCAGTGTTTTCGATAGCTTTCTTGAGGAAACCACCACCATCTTCAGGTTTTTGACCGAGGATATAGTACCAGTCTCCGTTAGTGTTAAGGAACTTATACCCCTTGCTTGCTAGATATTGAGGAGATGCAAGGTTATAACCCCACCAACCTTTAGACCAGTAAGAGATGATAACATCTTTATCAAACTCTACATCGTCCTTATCTTCATAGTAGAAGCCATCGTTAAAGGCCATTGGTTGAAGACCTTTTTCTTTAGCCATGGCAGCTAGACTATTAGCATAATCTGCAAACTTACCATAGAGTCCATACCACTTGAGGTAGTACCAACCTTGAGCATTAGTAGCATCATTGGCATACTCATCTGTACCATAGTTAAAGATTTTAGTCTTGCCTGCAAAGAAGTCCATGTATTTGCCGATAAGGGCTTTTGTAAAGTTCATTGCTTCTTCGTTTTCAAGGTCCATGGTTGTTTTTGAAACCTTGTCAAAGTTAGCTTGAGGGTTTGCAATGCCCAATTTTTCCATAGCGACAAGCATAGCATCCATGTGGCCAGGACTGTTGATAGCAGGGATAATTCCAATGCCTCTATCCTTAGCATATTGGATAAGCTCAGTGATTTCAGCCTGGTTCAAAGTTGTTCCATTTGGATCGTCGTAGTAAGATTTTGTTCCTTCAATGATGGCATTTTTTACATCGTCACTTGCATAGGTCTTGCCGTTTGCAGTGATCGTCATGTCATCCAAGAGGAAGCGAAGTCCATCATTTCCAAGGAGGAGATGAAGGTCAGAGTAACCAAGTTCGCTGGCTTTATCTACGATACGTTTGAGTTGGTCTAGAGTGAAGTATTTACGTCCAGCATCGATTGAGATAACCTTGTTTTTCTCAAGTTTTTCAACTTCACGTTTGGCATCTTCTTCTTTTTGAGCTTCTGGTGTGAAGGTTAAGTTGCTAACAGCTTCTTGGAGTTTTGCAATTGCTTGGTCAATGCTATCTTGTTCAGCACGGCTAAGGTTGCTATCAAGAGAGCGAATGGCTTTTTCAGCTTCTTTAACGGCAGCAATACTTTCTGCAGTATATCGACTAAGGTCTGTTGGGACTTCTTTAAGAGCTTGTTCAGCAGACTCGTAGTCAGCAGCGAAATATTCAGCATTTGAGTTCGCGAATTGACGCATGAGTTTGAAGAGGCGAGATGGAGAGTAGCGGGCAGATGGAGTATCAGCCCAAGCAGCTACCATACCACCGATGATAGGGATATCGGCACCTTCAGTTTTTGGAACAGAAGTAATCGGTGTGCTCTTAATACCGTTCAAACCTTGGTCTAGGTTATACCAACCCTCTCCATCAGCATTACGGCCGAGAACGTAGTACCAAGCATCATTAGTGTTGAGGATTTCGTGCCCTTTTTCAACTAGTAGTTTAGAAGAAGCGACATCGTAACCGCCCCAGCCACCAGTCCACATAGACACGATGATGTCTTTGTCAAAGGTACCGAACGTAGTGTCACTATTATAGTAGATACCGTCATTGAAGGCCATTGGTTTAAGACCGTGAGATTTGACGATACGAGCTAGGTCATTAGCATAGGCGATGAATTTATCATAACCCTTGTCTGGGAAACCATCTTCTGGATACCACTTATAGGCTTGAAGTACACTCCATCCTTTGGCATCCGTAGCATCATTAGCATACTCATCCAAACCGATGTTAAAGATTTCAGACTTGCCAGCAAAGTAAGCAGCGTATTTATCAATCAAGGCTTTTGTAAAGGCAACAGCCTTTCGTTGTCAAGGTCAACTGTACGTTCTGATTCTTTACCAAAGTAGTTGAAGTTAGGTTTTTCAATGCCAAGTTCTTTCATGGCATTGAGGATAGCATCCATATGACCTGGGCTATTGACTGTTGGGATAAGTCCAATTCCTTTATTCTTAGCATAACCAATCAAGTCAGTCATTTCACTTTCGGATAAATGATTGCCATTTGGATCGTTGTAATAGGCATTGGTTCCATTTTCAACAGCACGTTTGACATCATCGCTTGCGTAAGTTTTGTCACCTACAGTTAGAGACATATCATCAAGCATGAAGCGCAAGCCATCATTTCCGACTAAAAGGTGAAGATCAGTATAGCCATAGTGTTTGGCTTTGTCGATGATTTCTTTCAGTTGGTCTGGAGAGAAGTATTTACGTCCAGCATCGATAGAAACAATTTTCTTTTTAGCCAGTTTTTCATTCACTTGAGCTGCTCGTTCTGTAGCGACTGCAGGTGCTTCAACCTTAGCAACTTCTTTGTTTTCTTCTTTTTCTTTTTCAGATTCTGCCTTCTTAGCTTCTTCAGTAATTTCTGCCTTAGCTGGAGTTTCTTCTGCTGTGACTGGTTCTGCTACGGCAGGTGCAGGAGCAACTTCAACTTTTGGAGCTTCAGTAGTTGCTACTGGAGCTGCTGGAGTAGCATTTTCTGTTGAAGGAGCAGTCTCGAGTTTTTCTTCACTCGTTGGTGGAGTGACTTCTCCAGTAGTTTGGACAGCAGGCTGATTTTCTGTTGGAGCAGGTACGACTCCGTCAGCAGCAACAGCCTGCGCCTGAAAGGCAAAGCCGATCAATACGGAAGCGGCTCCGATTGCATATTTACGAATAGAGAAGCGCTGTTTATTTTCTGGTTTCATTAAAAAACCTCCCTTTTGAACTTTTTGATAGCGTTTTCACATACTAATCCTATTTTATGTTCTAACTAAAATAAAGTCAAGTTTTTGAGGAAATTACTATAAAAAATAGAATAATTTATAAATTAAGATACATTTTTTAAGTTTTGACTATTTTTTAGTAAAAAGGTTACTAATTATAGAATTGCTTGAAATGCTATTTTCGGGGAAGGGAGCGGATGCTATAATGGGTATATAAAAACCCTGAGACAGTTGCCTCAGGATTTTATAAATTAGTGACCACGGTCACAAGAAATGAATTTAATTTTGTAGAAATCAGAACGTTTATAAGTTTCGATGTATTCCAAAACTTGACCAGTTGCTTCAAGCTGAGTTGTCTTAGTTTGGAAACAGTTGGGAATTTAGTGTCGATTCCTAGGATAGAAGCGGCATGTTTTGGAGTCGGAAATACAATTTCGTTAATTTCTTCAAAATGCTCGTCATTCATGTGAATGTGGTAGTCCAATTTGAAACGAGTATAGATAGAACTATAGTATTCAAGATTTGGATAGTTGGCATTGATGTATTGTTCAGGAATGTATGAATTGTGATAGATATAGATAACGCCATTTGTTTCACGAACACGTTCAATCTTATAATAGAATTGATCGCCACGTAGGCCAAGTTTTTCTAAATATTTAAGATCGTTCCCACGTTCGATAGAAAGAACAGTTACTTTATCATCTTTGGTTTCGAAGATTTCCACATCAGAAAATTCAACGAGTTTGTGTTTACGTGCACGAGCTACGAAAGTTCCTTTACCTTGTTGTCGGACAATATATCCATCTTTGGCAAGGTCGTTCAAGGCACGAACGACTGTGATTGAACTAACATCATACATGGAAATCAATTCTGCTTCAGTGTAGAACTTATCTCCACTAGCGAATTGACCAGAAATGATCTTATTTTTCAATTCATCTTTAATGTATTGATACTTTGGAATTGCCATATTTTCACCTCATTTTTTTCCTTCTCCACTTATCATTTTAACATAAATTCTAAAAAAATAGTAGAAAAAGCACAGAAAAAAATTAAAAATATCGGAATAAGAATTTAGAATAGATATAAATAATTTGTGTTTTCCTCCTTAATTTCATTAGTTTTTTTAGAATGTTGATTTTATAGGATTTAAGAAGAGTTTTAGAAAAGATTCAGTAAAAAAATAGAAAAATTTTAAAGAAAATTTCAAAAACTATTGACATTATTCCCTGATTGGTTTATAGTTGATATAACAATACATGAAAGCGCAAACTTTTCGCTTTTAGGGGAGGAAGAATGGCAAGATTTGAAATTAAAGATGATTTCTATCTGGATGGGAAACCATTCAAGATTTTATCTGGCGCCATTCACTATTTTAGAGTTCCTGCGGAAGATTGGCATCATTCATTGTATAACCTCAAGGCACTAGGTTTCAATACGGTTGAGACTTATGTTGCTTGGAACATGCATGAACCTGCTGAAGGTAACTTTAACTTTGAAGGCAATCTTGATTTAGAGAGATTTCTTCAAACTGCACAAGATTTGGGCTTATATGCAATTGTACGTCCTTCTCCATTTATCTGTGCAGAATGGGAATTCGGTGGTTTACCAGCATGGCTCTTGACCAAGGATATGAGAATTCGGTCATCTGACCCAGCTTTCATTGACATGGTTGGTCGCTACTATGATCAGTTGCTTCCACGTCTAGTTCCAAGATTATTGGAAAACGGTGGGAACATTCTCATGATGCAAGTCGAAAATGAGTACGGATCCTATGGCGAGGACAAGACCTACTTGAGGAGAATTCGACGTTTGATGGAAGAACGAGCAGTTACTTGTCCGCTTTTCACATCAGATGGACCATGGCGAGCAACTCTTAAGGCTGGAACCTTAATTGAGGATGATCTCTTTGTGACAGGGAACTTTGGTTCCAAGGCTGCTTATAATTTCTCACAGATGCAAGAATTCTTTGATGAGCACGGCAAGAAATGGCCACTCATGTGTATGGAATTCTGGGATGGCTGGTTCAATCGATGGAAAGAACCAATCATCAAGCGTGAACCTGAGGAATTAGCAGAAGCTGTTCATGAGGTTCTAGAGCTAGGCTCTATCAACCTTTACATGTTCCACGGTGGAACCAACTTTGGTTTTATGAATGGTTGTTCAGCTCGAGGAACCATTGATTTACCACAAGTAACATCTTATGATTATGACGCTCTTCTTGATGAAGCTGGTAACCCAACTGCTAAATATTTCGCAGTCAAAGACATGATGGCGACTTACTATCCTGAGTATCCGCAATCTGAACCGCTTTACAAAGAGAGTATGGAAGTTGAAAACATTCCACTGGTCGAGAAAGTTTCTCTTTTCGAAACCTTGGATAGCCTGACAAGTCCGATCGAAAGTCTCTACCCTAAGAAAATGGAAGAGCTAGGACAAGGTTACGGCTACCTACTCTATCGTACGGAAGCAAGTTGGGATGCGGATGAAGAACGCATTCGAATCATTGACGGACGCGATAGAGCTCAACTCTTTATCGATGGTAAACGAGTGGCAACACAGTACCAAACAGAAATCGGTGAAGATATCTTTTATCAAGGCAAAAAGAAAGCGCTATCTAGATTTGACATCCTTATTGAAAATATGGGGCGTGTCAACTATGGACACAAATTCTTAGCAGATACGCAGCGAAAGGAATTCGCACAGGTGTTTGTAAAGATTTGCATTTCTTGCTCAACTGGAAGCAATATCCACTTCCTCTTGATAACCCAGAGAATATTGATTTCTCTAAGGGATGGACAGAAGGGCAACCCGCCTTTTACGCTTATGACTTTGAAGTCAAGGAGCCGAAGGATACCTACTTAGACTTATCTGAGTTTGGTAAAGGGATTGCTTATATCAACGGACATCATCTAGGTCGTTTCTGGAATGTCGGTCCAACCTTATCTCTTTATATTCCACATAGCTATCTCAAAGAAGGTGCCAACCGCATCATTATCTTTGAAACAGAAGGGGAATATAAGGAACAAATACATTTAACTTGTAAACCTACACTAAAACTTATAAAGGGGGAAAACTTATGACAATTGTAGGATGCCGTATTGATGGGCGCTTAATTCACGGACAAGTCGCAAACCTTTGGTCTGCTAAACTTAATGTTTCACGTATCATGGTCGTTGACAATGATGTTGTGAATAATGACGTTGAAAAAAGCGGCTTGAAACTTGCAACACCACCAGGTGTAAAACTTAGTATTTTGCCAGTTGATAAAGCAGCAGCGAATATCCTTGCTGGTAAATACGATAGCCAACGTCTTTTGATTGTAGCACGCAAACCTGACCGTTTCCTCGGTTTGGTAGAAGCGGGTGTGCCGCTTGAAACAGTCAATGTCGGTAATATGTCTCAAACACCAGAAACACGTGCGATCACACGTTCTATTAACGTTGTTGATAAAGATGTAGAAGATTTCCGTAAATTAGCGGAAAAAGGTGTTAAACTTACTGCTCAAATGGTTCCAAATGATCCAGTTTCAGACTTTTTGAGCTTATTAAAATAGGAAAAAATTTTTAGGAGGTCATTGTTATGATACAATGGTGGCAAATTTTACTACTCACGCTCTACTCAGCTTATCAAATCTGTGATGAGTTGACGATCGTTTCATCTGCAGGTTCCCCTGTATTTGCTGGTTTCATTACTGGTTTAGTCATGGGAGATTTGACTACTGGTTTGTTTATCGGTGGTAGCTTGCAGTTATTCGTACTTGGGGTAGGTACCTTCGGTGGTGCTTCTCGTATCGACGCAACTTCTGGTGCGGTTCTTGCGACAGCTTTCTCAGTTTCACAAGGTATCGAAACAGATCTTGCGATCACTACAATCGCTGTACCAGTAGCGGCACTTTTGACTTACTTCGACGTACTTGGTCGTATGACTACTACATTCTTCGCACACCGTATTGATGCTGCGATCGAACGCTTTGACTATAAAGCAATCGAACGTAACTACCTTCTTGGTGCGCTTCCATGGGCTGCTTCTCGTGCCCTTCCAGTATTCTTCGCCCTAGCTTTCGGTGGAGAATTCGTACAAGGTGTTGTAAACCTTGTTAAAGAATACCAATGGGTTGCAGACGGTTTGACTCTTGCAGGTCGTATGCTTCCAGGTCTTGGATTCGCTATCTTGCTTCGTTACCTTCCAGTTAAACGTAACCTTCACTACCTTGCTATGGGATTCGGTTTGACAGCTATGTTGACTGTACTTTACTCAAACGTAACAAGTCTTGGTGGAGCAGTTGCTGGTCTCATTGGCACTCTTCCTGCTGAAGTTGCAGAAACTATCGGTTTTGCTAACAACTTCAAAGGATTGTCTATGATCGGTATCTCTATCGTAGGTATCTTCCTTGCAGTTGTTCACTTCAAGAACAGCCAGAAAGTTGCTGTAGCAGCACCTTCTACTCAGTCAGAAAGTGGGGAAATTGAAGATGACGAATTCTAATTACAAATTAACAAAAGAAGATTTTAATCAAATTAACAAACGTAGCTTGTTCACTTTCCAATTGGGATGGAACTACGAACGTATGCAAGCATCAGGTTACCTTTACATGATCTTGCCACAATTGCGTAAAATGTATGGAGATGGAACTCCTGAGTTGAAAGAAATGATGAAAGTTCATACTCAATTCTTCAACACTTCACCATTCTTCCACACAATCATCGCTGGTTTTGACCTTGCCATGGAAGAAAAAGATGGCGTTGTCTCTAAAGATGCGGTTAACGGTATCAAGACAGGTTTGATGGGACCATTCGCTCCTCTTGGAGATACAATTTTTGGTTCACTTGTACCTGCTATCATGGGATCTATCGCTGCAACAATGGCTATCGCTGGTCAACCTTGGGGTATCTTCCTTTGGATCGCAGTTGCAGTAGCGTATGACATCTTCCGTTGGAAACAGTTGGAATTTGCATACAAAGAAGGGGTTAACCTTATCAACAACATGCAAAGTACTTTGACAGCTTTGATTGAAGCTGCATCTGTACTTGGTGTATTCATGATGGGTGCTCTTGTAGCAACAATGATCAACTTTGAAATTTCATACAAATTGCCAATCGGTGAAAAAGATGATTGACTTCCAAGACATCTTGAACTCAATCTTCCCACGTTTGCTTCCAGCAATCTTCACTGCCTTCATCTTCTGGTTGCTTGGTAAGAAAGGTATGAACTCTACTAAAGCGATCGGTATCATTATCGTTCTTGCAGTAGGTCTTTCATTCATCGGTAAATTCTTGCTTGGAATGGGCGCATAATTTATGACTAAATCATTAATTTTAGTGAGCCACGGTCGTTTCTGTGAAGAACTTAAAGGTAGCACAGAGATGATTATGGGACCACAAGACAACATTCATGCGGTCGCTCTTCTTCCAGAAGATGGACCAGAAGAATTTACTGCAAAATTTGAAGCTGCTGTTGAAGAATTGGATGATTTCCTAGTCTTTGCGGATCTTCTTGGCGGAACTCCATGTAACGTGGTGAGCCGTTTGATTATGGAAGGTCGCGACATTGAACTTTATGCAGGAATGAACCTTCCAATGGTCATTGAGTTTATCAATGCAAGCCTAACTGGAATGGATGCGGACTATAAGAGTCGTGCTTCAGAAAGCATTGTGAAAGTTAATGATTTATTGGCAAGCTTCGACGACGATGAAGATGAATAATACTCTTCAAAAATCAAATTCAAACCACGTCAGCTTCGCCTTGCCGTATATATGTTACTGACTTCGTCAGTCTTATCCGGCAACCTCAAAGCAGTGCTTTGAGCAACCTGTGGCTAGCTTCCTAGTTTGCTCTTTGATTTTCATTGAGTATAAGATGTGATTGCGTTAAAACGTTAAATCATCTTATAGAAAATATACATGGGAATGGGAGCGACTCCCATTCCCATGTTTTCAATCATGAAACAATATTAGATTAGAGGTTTTCAATGCTAGATTATACAAAGAAGATTTGCTTGAGTTGGGAGCAGAGATCACCACACGCGAAATTTACCAACAACCAGATGTTTGGAAGGAAGCTTTTGAAGCTTATCAAACACGCCGTGATGAAATTGCAGCCTTTTTGCAAGGAATTGCAGATAAACATGACTACATCAAGGTTATCCTGACTGGTGCTGGGACTTCTGCTTATGTAGGTGATACCTTAGTTCCATACTTCAAGGAAGTCTATGACGAACGTAAATGGAATTTCAATGCAATTGCGACAACAGATATCGTTGCCAACCCACAAACGTATTTGAAAAAAGATGTGGCAACTGTTTTGGTATCATTTGCACGTAGTGGAAACTCACCTGAGAGTGTAGCAACCGTTGACTTGGCTAAGGCTTTAGTCGATGAGCTTTATCAAGTAACGATTACTTGTGCGGCTGAAGGGAAATTAGCACTTCAAGCCCACGGTGATGATCGCAACCTCTTGCTCTTGCAACCGGCAGCTTCTAACGATGCTGGATTTGCTATGACATCAAGCTTTACTTCAATGATGTTGACAGCACTTTTGGTCTTTGATCCAACTGAATTTGCTGTTAAAGCTGAACGTTTTGAAGTGCTTTCTAGTCTTGCTCGTAAAGTTCTTGACAATGTGGCAGATGTGAAAGAGTTGGTTGACCTAGACTTTAACCGAGTGATTTACTTAGGTGCAGGTCCATTCTTCGGACTTGCTCATGAGGCACAACTGAAAATTTTGGAATTGACTGCTGGTCAGGTTGCGACAATGTATGAAAGTCCAGTCGGTTTCCGTCACGGTCCAAAATCTCTTATCAATGAAGATACTGTAGTTTTAATCTTTGGTACTACAACAGACTATACTCGTAAGTATGACTTAGACTTGGTTCGTGAAGTTGCAGGGGACCAAATCGCTCGTCGTGTTGTTCTCTTGAGTGATCAAGCCTTTGGTCTTGAAAACGTTAAGGAAGTAGCACTTGGCTGTGGCGGTGTCTTGAATGACATTTACCGTGTATTCCCTTATATTGTTTATGGTCAATTATTTGCTCTCTTGACTTCGCTTAAGGTTGGCAACAGACCAGATACACCATCACCTACTGGTACAGTAAACCGCGTCGTTCAGGGTGTTATTATTCACGAATTCAAATAATAAGGAGAAAAGGATGAAACATACACAGAACGTGTATTTGGGGAAGTTGATGGCAAGGATGTTGTCGCTTATCGCTTTGAAACAGAAGCGGGCTACCAACTAGAAATCATGACCTATGGTGCAACGATTCTACGCTATGTAACTCCTGATAAGGCTGGTAATTTTGCCAATGTTATCCTAGGCTTTGATGATTTTGACAGCTATGTAGGTAACAGTCCTAAACATGGAGCGAGTGTAGGTCCAGTTGCAGGTCGTATCGCAGGTGCGACATTCGAATTGAATGGGAAAACCTATGAACTCGAAGTCAATAACGCAAGCAACTGTAACCACAGCGGCTCAACAGGTTGGGACTCTAGTCTGTTTGAGCTAGTTGAGGTGAGCGACCATGGTTTGACTCTTTACACAGAAAGAGCAGACGGTACAGGAGGCTTCCCTGGGAATCTTAAAATCTGGATTAGCTACTATTTGGAAGAAAGTGGAGCCTACGAAGTTAGTTACAAGGTGACGACAGACCAGGATACGCTGGTAAATCCAACCAACCATAGCTACTTTAACTTATCTGGTGATTTCACGCAGACGGTTGACCGCCATGTTTTCCAACTGAATACAGAAGGTATTTATCCAATCGCTCCTGACGGTGTCCCAGCTAAAGCTCCAGATGCTAATCGTGATGTGGTTAAACACATCTACAATGGTGCCTTGTTGAAAGATATCTTTGCAGACCAAGATGAACAAATTCAGTTAGTTTCTGGTTTGGACCATCCATTTGCTCTGCCGGCAGGACATGACAATGCTGGTTTCCTCTATGACCAGGGTTCAGGTCGTTTCTTACTCTTTAAGACAGAAGCACCTTGCTTTGTAGTTTATACAGCAAATTTTGTGGATGAGAGTGTCATCATCGCTGGTCAGCCGATGATTCAGCACAATGGGATTGCTCTTGAAGCACAGGCTTTACCAGATGCTATTCATAGTGACCTGAAGGATCAAGTCATTCTAAAAGCAGGTGAGACTTTCACTAGCAAAACTCGTTACGAAATCGTTGTTAAATAATAAAAATTCTCTGAAGTCATAGGATTTCAGAGAATTTTTTATTATTCTTCATCTGGTGTGAGAATCATCGGAATGATGATTGGTTCACGTTCAGTGTTTTCGTAAAGGAATGGTCGAATGGCGTTTACGATAGCACCGTTGACTGATTGGACGCTAGCGTCCTTGTTTTTCAAAGCGATACGAATAGCATTGAAAAGGATGCGTTGGCTTTGACGGATCAAGTCGCCAGATTCGCGCATGTAGACGAAACCACGACTAAGGATATCTGGTCCAGAAATAATCATCTGAGACTCAAAGTCTACCGTTGCGACAGCAAGTACAACACCATCTTCGGATAGGTCTCGGCGGTCTTTTAGGACTGCCGCACCGATTTCGCCAATCCGATTTCCATCGACGTAGATATCTTGAGCGTTGAAATGACCAGCGATACGAGCAGAGTTTGCAGTAAGGGCAAGGACATCACCATTGCTCATGATAAAGATATTGTCCTTCTCAACTCCAGTATCTACGGCAAGTCCAGCGTGGACTTTTTGCATGCGGTATTCACCGTGAACAGGCATGAAGTATTTAGGTTTGATGAGGCGGAGCATGAGTTTTTGTTCTTGCTGACCACCGTGTCCAGATGTATGGATGTTGTTAATTTTACCATGGATTACTTCAACACCAGCTTCAGAAATGATGTTAATCAGCTTGTTAACGCTAGTGGTGTTTCCTGGGATTGGACTAGATGAGAAGATAACCGTATCGCCAGGCTGGAGTTGCACCTGACGGTGAGTTCCGTTAGCGATACGAGAGAGAGCCGCCATAGGTTCGCCCTGGCTACCTGTACAGAGGATAAGAATCTCACCCGCAGGGTAGTCTTTGATTTCATTTGGTTCGATAAAGGTTCCCTTAGGCGCTTTGATGTAGCCAAGCTCGATTCCGTTGACAATAGCCTTTTCCATAGAGCGTCCAAAGACAGCAATCTTACGCCCTGTTTTGACAGCGGCATCAGTTGCTTGCTGGAGACGGAAGATATTTGAGGCAAAGGATGCAAAGATGATACGTCCCTCGATACCTTGGATAATCTTCATAATAGATTGACCAACGACCTTTTCAGAGTTTGTAAAGGTTGGCACTTCAGCATTTGTTGAGTCTGAGAGTAAGCAAAGCACTCCGTCTTCACCTAGGGCTGCCATACGGTGCAAGTCTGCAGGTTCACCAACTGGTGTAAAGTCAAACTTGAAGTCACCGGTACAAACGATTTTTCCTTGAGGTGTGTGGATAACAATTCCCAAAGGCTCTGGGATAGAGTGAGTTGTTCTAAAGAAAGTTGCTTTAAGATTTTTAAAGGTCAACTCAGTGTTGTGGTTGATTTCGTGAAGTGTAGCATTGCGCAAAAGGCCATGCTCTTCGAGTTTTCCACGGATCAAAGCGAGAGCTAGTGGGCCTGCATAGATAGGGATATTTGCTTGCTTGAGCAAGAAAGGAATCCCACCAATATGGTCCTCGTGTCCGTGGGTAATCAAGAGAGCCTTAACGCGGTCGATATTTTCTACAATGTAGGAGTAATCAGGGATAACGTAGTCGATACCAAGCAAGTCATCCTCTGGGAATTTAATCCCTGCATCAACGATGATGATTTCATCTTGGTATTCGATTCCGTATGTATTTTTACCGATTTCTCCTAGACCACCAATGGCAAAAACGCCCACTTCTTCTGGTTTAAGAGTATAGGCCATATTAGAACTCCGTTATTTCGAATGCGCCAGTTTCTTTTTCGTAGTCTAGCAATTTGTCAGACAAGAGCTCGATATATTCAACGTTGAATTCTGGACGGTTTTTTTCAACAAGTTCACGGGCAATGATACGTCCCTCAAGTTCTGAGCTGGCATCAATGTCTAAGTAAAGTGAGCGTGTTGTTTCACGACGCGGGCTACGGTCTTTTGTTTCTTGATAAAAAACTTTGTAAATCATGTGTTTCCTTTCTGTTTTCAGGTCAGCTGTATTCAAAAAATTACCAGCTTGAAGCTGTTTATTTCTATTTCATTTTCTGCCTGTATTGACCTTGATTCGTTACAATTACCTCAATTATAACATAAAAAGGGGAATTAGTAAAAGCAGGAAACATGAAAGAAGGAGCTTGAAATGTGTTTCATTTTGCCCGATACAAGTATTTGAAGACCTCAGATTCAAATGCTATAATAAAGCTAGAAAAGAGGTTTTTCCTTTTAAGGAGGGCAGGATATGTTTCAACTAGCTATTGCAATTCGTATCTTGGCATTCGCTATTTGTTGCTTGTGTTTACGGTGGCAATGTTTTGTATATTCGGCTAGAGTATCGGAAAGCTAAACTCCTTTGGAAGATTGGCTTCGTGACTCTGTATTCGTTTTTCCTTCTTCTTGTGACCTATGTGGTCTGGTTCGTATTTTACTTTGGATTGAATACTTAAGTGCTTGTCCTGTCTGTCTGGCAGGACATTCTTGTTTGGAAACAAAGAAAATTCCCATGTGTCAGCTTTTGTAGTATAATAGTAAACAGACAAAAAGATAGGAATGTGTTATGAAAGTATTAGCTTTTGATACGTCCAGTAAGGCTCTGTCTTTAGCCATTTTAGAGGATAAGCAAGTTCTTGCCGAGACGACAATTAATATCAAGAAAAATCACAGTATCACCCTCATGCCTGCCATCGATTTTTTGATGGCAAGTTTGGATTGGACACCCAAGGATTTGGATCGAATCGTCGTGGCAGAGGGGCCTGGTAGTTATACTGGCTTGCGAATCGCAGTAGCAACTGCCAAGACCTTGGCTCATACCTTAAACATTGAGTTAGTGGGAATGTCTAGCCTTTTAGCTCTGCTACCGAGCCAGCAGGAAGGTTTGGTTGTTCCTTTGATGGATGCGCGTCGCAACAATGTATACGCAGGATTCTATGAACATGCTCAACCTGTCTTTCCAGAAGCGCATCTGTCCTTTGCGGAAGTCCTAGAGCAAGTCAAGGATGCCGACCAGGTGACCTTTGTTGGTGAAGTGGGTGCCTTTGTCGAGCAGATTCAAGAGCAATTACCACAGGCTAACTATCAAGAAACCTTACCAAACGCAGCGAATCTTGCTCTTTGGGCCTGGGACAAGGAAGCAGACTCCTTGCACGATTTTGTGCCGAATTACCTCAAACGTGTCGAAGCTGAGGAAAATTGGCTCAAGAACCATAGCGAGTCTGGCGAGTCTTACATTAAACGCCTATGATAGAAATCAAACGAATCCAACAGCAGCCTGACTTGGCACAAGCTATCTACGAAGTGATGACGGATGTTTATCCCGTCAGTCCTTGGACGTTGGAACAAATCCAAGCAGACCTGTCTCAAGATCAGACTTGGTATGCTCTAGCTTATGATGGGGCAGAAGTGATAGGTTTTCTAGCAATTCAGGAGAATCTTTTTGAAGCAGAAGTCCTGCAAATTACTGTCAAAAAAGCCTATCAAGGTCAGGGGGTAGCCTCAGCCTTGTTTGCAACATTGCCGACAGATAAAGAGATTTTCCTCGAAGTTAGAAAGTCCAACCACCGAGCGCAAGCATTTTACAAGAAAGAAAAAATGGCGGTCATCGCTGAGAGAAAGTCCTACTACCATGATCCAGTTGAGGACGCCATTATCATGAAGAGAGAAATAGATGAAGGATAGATATATTTTAGCATTTGAGACATCCTGTGATGAGACTAGTGTCGCCGTCCTGAAAAACGATGACGAGCTCTTGTCCAATGTCATTGCTAGTCAAATTGAGAGTCATAAACGTTTTGGTGGCGTGGTGCCAGAAGTAGCCAGTCGTCACCATGTCGAGGTCATTACAGCCTGTATCGAGGAGGCGCTGGCAGAAGCAGGGATTACAGAAGAAGATGTAACAGCTGTTGCGGTTACTTATGGACCAGGCTTGGTCGGAGCCTTGCTTGTTGGTTTGTCAGCTGCCAAGGTCTTTGCTTGGGCACATGGACTTCCGCTGATTCCCGTTAACCACATGGCTGGCCACTCATGGCAGCTCAAAGTGTGGAGCCTTTGGAATTCCCCTTACTAGCTCTATTAGTCAGTGGTGGACACACAGAGTTGGTCTATGTTTCTGAGGCTGGTGATTATAAGATTGTTGGCGAAACACGTGATGATGCAGTTGGTGAGGCCTATGATAAGGTCGGTCGTGTCATGGGCTTGACCTATCCAGCAGGTCGCGAGATTGACGAGTTGGCTCATCAAGGTCAGGATGTGTATGATTTCCCTCGTGCTATGATTAAGGAGGATAATCTGGAGTTTTCGTTCTCTGGTTTGAAGTCTGCCTTTATCAATCTTCACCACAATGCCGAGCAAAAGGGAGAAAGGCTATCTAGAGAAGATTTGTGTGCTTCCTTCCAAGCGGCTGTCATGGATATTCTCATGGCAAAAACCAAGAAAGCCTTGGAGAAATATCCTGTGAAAACCCTAGTCGTAGCAGGTGGTGTGGCGGCCAATAAAGGTCTTAGAGAACGTTTGGCGGCTGAAATCACCGATGTCAAGGTTATCATTCCTCCTCTGCGACTGTGCGGAGACAATGCGGGTATGATTGCCTATGCCAGCGTCAGTGAGTGGAACAAAGAAAACTTTGCAGGCTTAGACCTCAATGCCAAACCCAGCCTCGCTTTTGATACTTTAGAATAGAAAGTCAGCTTTAGGCTGGCTTTTTTGCTTGGACAAATGCGCGAGTTTTTTAGTATAGTAGACATATGAGATTTAAAAAAACAATCAGTATGGCGCTTGCCGTTGGAGTATTATTGCTCTGTATGTCAGCTTGCCAATTGTTTCAAAAGACACAACTGTTCATGTTTGAGTCCATTTCCTTTAACATGCCTCTCAAATCCTTTGAAAAAGTGTTTGGAAAACCTAATGAAATAGTAGAAGAGACAGAAACAGGCTATCACAATCCTTGGCGTGCAAAAGATCCCTATCTCTATAAAACTGGGCGCCTTTTCTACGACTATGAAAATTTTAAATGGAAAGGTTATAGTGGTCGCGTGACCTTTACTTTTTCAAAATCGCATCGTTTACAAGGAGCGGCGGTTTATTTCCCTGTGACTTCCAAAGCTCAGCAAAAAGAAATATTTTATCAGATGATCCAAGACATGAAAGCAGAAATTGAAGCTCTTCCAGATTACCAGTCCATGACCACTGATACGGTAGGACTCTATGATGACGGTTATCGCTACAAGGTCAAACTGAAAGGGCAAATGAGAGAACTCTGGATTGATGTCTACCCGATAGAAAATGAATATACTGAAAAAAACGAAGCCGATAAGTATAGAATTCGAATTGATCAATTCCTCATGTATTCATAATGAAGCATATTGTTCGGGGGCTGAAACTTGCTACTAGTTTCAAATTCTAAACTTATTTCTCCTCTTTGATTGTGTTATAATAGTCCTCGTTGTGACTGTAAATCATCAGTCAATTGCTGAAATACTAGTAAGGAAGTTTATGAAAGAAAAAGGATTTTGGGAGGGAGTACAGGCAGCCATGCCGACTGCCCTAGGCTATGTTAGCATCGGCCTTGCTTGTGGGATTATCGGATCTCCCTACGTAACACCTGTCGAGATGGGCTTGATGAGCCTCTTTGTCTATGCTGGGAGTGCCCAGTTTGCCATGATAGCCTTGATTGCAGTTCAAGCCCCTGTTGCAGCCATTGCCATGACGGTCTTTTTGATTAATCTGCGTCTCTTTTTGCTGAGCTTGCATGCGTCGACCTATTTCCGTCATACCAGCATCTGGCACAATATCGGTATGTCTAGTATCTTGACCGATGAGACCTATGGCGTTTTGATGGGCGAGTTGGCTCATACGGACAAGGTCAATCCTATGTGGATGCATGGGAACAATCTCAACAGCTATGTGGCTTGGTTTGTGGGGACGGTTGTCGGGACTGCCTTAGGTGGGCTTTTGCCAAATCCTGAGATTTTCGGTCTTGACTTTGCATTAGTAGGTATGTTTATTGGAATTTTTACATCTCAGTTTCAGATTATGCAAAGAAGAATTCCCTTGCGCAACCTCTTTATCATTTTAGGAGTAGTTGCCCTTTCCTTCTTTATACTGTTGACAGTGGTATCTCAATCGCTAGCTGTCTTATTTGCGACACTGCTTGGATGTACCATGGGGGTGGTCTTGGATGGTCAGTAAGTATCTTTTGTTAGCTGTTATTTTTTCTGGACTAGTTACTTGGATTCCACGTGTGATTCCCTTTATCTTGGTCAAGTATAAGGGCTTGCCTGCTATTGTCGAGCGTTTTTTAAAATTTCTACCAGTATCTATTATCTTTGCCTTGATTCTATCAAGTGTGGCAACAGGTAAGGTGGGAGATTTCCCTCAAATCAAATGGTTAGACTTGATTGCAGTCTTTCCAACAGCCTTTGTTGCCTTTCGTTACCGCAATCTGGTGGGGACGGTTCTTTTCGGAGTGGTCTTAATTGCTATCTTACGTTTGGTCTTTTAAATCAGCCATAAAGAAAACCTATGGCAAATATAGAAATCATATAATGGCGTAATTGCTTTTTTTCTGTTAAGATAAGACTATATTCTATTTTGGAGGAAATATCATGAAGAAAATCATCAAATATTCATCACTTGCTGCTCTAGCGCTTGTTGCTGCAGGTGCATTAGCAGCTTGTTCAGGTGGTGAGAAGAAAGATGCTGCATCTGGTGAAGCAACATCTGGTAAGAAAGAAATCGTCGTAGCAACTAATGGATCACCAAAGCCATTTATCTATGAAGAAAATGGTGAATTGACAGGTTACGAGATTGAGCTTATTCGTGCTATCTTTAAAGACTCAGACAAGTATACTGTCAAGTTTGAAAAGACAGAGTGGTCAGGGATTTTCCCAGGACTTGATAGCGATCGTTACCAAATGGCCGTTAACAACCTCAGTTATACCAAAGAACGTGCAGAAAAATATCTTTATGCAGCACCAACTGCTAAAAACCCTAACGTTCTTGTTGTGAAGAAGGACGACACTAGCATCAAGTCTCTTGATGATATCGGTGGAAAATCTACTGAAGTCGTTCAAGGAACAACCTCAGCTAAACAATTGGAAGCATACAACACAGAACATGCGGACAATCCAACTATCCTTAATTATACTAAGGCAGATTTCCAACAAATCATGTCTCGTTTGAGCGATGGACAATTTGACTATAAGATTTTTGACAAGATTGGTGTAGAGACTGTTATCAAAAACCAAGGTTTGGATAATTTGAAAGTCATCGAACTCCCAAGTGACCAACAACCTTATGTTTACCCACTTCTTGCCAAAGGTCAAGATGAGTTGAAGGCTTTTGTGGACAAACGCATCCAAGAACTCTATAAAGATGGAACGCTTGAAAAACTATCTCAACAGTTCTTTGGTGGTTCTTACCTGCCAGCAGAAGCTGATATTAAATAGTGTTAACATATCTCTGTCCAAGGCAGGGATATTTTTTTGAAAACATAGTAAAAAGCCTTCAAGAATAGCCGGCTATCTTTTGACAGCGCTTTCTTATTGCGGTATAATAGTAGAAAATATATTTAAAGGAGTTATTATGAAATACAAAAAAATTATTTCGTCACTATCTCTAGCAACTGCCCTTTTGGCAGTAACGACTCTCAATCAAGAAGTTCAAGCTAATGAGGCACCAGTAGACACTAAAGAAAAAGCAGTTGTAAATCCATCCGTTTCTGAAAATCAAATTACAGAAGCACAGAAGGAAGTTAAAAAGGCTCAAGAAAACCTTGATGCCAAAGCAGCAAAAGATGCAGAGGCTAAGAAGCAAGAGGCTAAGGCTGATCAAAAAGTAGCTGAAACTAAAGATGCTATCAAGGTTTCTAAAAACGCTGATGCTATCGCAGAAGAGCAAGGCAAGGTTGTAGCTGAGAAGGGTACTGAAAAATCAGAAGCTGAAAAAGCATTATCAGAGGCTCAGTCAACAGATGCTGAAGCACAAGAAGCAGCAAAAGTAGCCAAGGAAGCCAGCCAGTCTGCCACTGAAAATCGTGATGCTAAAGCAGCTGATGTCAAAGTAAAACAAGCGGAACTAGATGGTATGACGGATGCAGGTATCCAAACTCAAATCTCTAAAACAGAGAAAGAGATTGGAGTTGCAGATCAAGTCCTTCAAGCAGAGACTAAAAAAGCGAATGAGGCTGCAGATAAGGTAGCTGCTAAACAACAAGAGCTCGACAATTACAAACCAACAGTCTTGAAAAATGTCTTGAACCCAGAAGAGCAAGGCCATAAAGCTCCAGCAACTGAGGATGACTATGAATATAACAAGAACTATCGTCCTAAAGATGCCTCAGGTAACTATGAGATGGAAAATGTTGCTTTCCAAGGTGTGCGTGAAGTAGAAATCGAAGCAAACGAAGAAATGAAACGCTTTACCAAGGCGCTGGCTGATTATAATGCAAACCCATATGATGAAGTCAACCATAAATTAAAAACTAGACCAACCTTTAAATTTGTTGTAGATAATCGCAAATTAACAGAGGCTTTCCTTGAGCTAGTCAATGAACTTCGTCGTGCGAATGGAGTTACAAGAGACTTTGTCTTTGATGAAACCTACCTTAAAAATGCAGAGGCTCGTGCGAATGAAATGGCTAACAATGGGATTCTAAACCATGATACCAAAATACCACACCCAGATGGAGAAGATTTTTTTGCAGAAAATGTTGGAAGATTAGATCTACAACCTAGAACCGATGGCGGACCAAAATTGGTGGAAAATAAAAATGGTCAGACAGTTTATTATTTTGATAAGATAATAAGCTATAAAGAATTTGCTTATGAATATCTCTTGGATTGGTATTCAGACTTTAATAATATCTTTGGAAGAAACTATGGTCACCGTAGAGTTCTTCTTGTACCTGTTGGAGGGAGAGCAGGGATAGCCCAGGGAACTGTCGAAGGGAAAGATCCTAATAAAGTTTATCATGCATTTGAGACTGTTCCATATGGAGACGAAACCGCAGCCGAATACAGCTCTCACTACAATAACTTTAAAGAAGATGATCCATTACATCCAACATTCTATGGTCAACGGATGAAGTTCTTACCAGAACATCACTTTGTGTATGTAGAAAAAACAGTTATCGATAAATCTGGTGATATTAAGGCAGCACTTGCATCCTTACAAGCAGCAAAAGCTGAGCAAGATGCACGAAAATCTGAAGCTGAAAATAAAAAATCAGACTTGTTGGCACGCTTGGCTGAATTAAATAAACAAGCAAATAATTTAGAAAATAGTCGTGAACAAGCTAAAAAGGATCTAGATCAAGCTAAATCTGATTTGGCATCTTTGACTGCTGATGCGCAAGCGAAATCTGAATTAGCTGCTGCAAAAGCACAAGTAGCGGACAAGGCAAGTCAAACCCTAAAAGCCTTGCAAGCTAAGGTAACAGAGTTGACTGCGGTCGTTAACAAAGCAGAGGCTAAACGTACAGAAGCTTTGGCATTGAAGGGTCAATTGGCAAGCTTGGAAGCAACTTTGAAACAAGCTGAAGCTGAGAAAGCAACTGCACACAAAGTTGCTGAGCAAGCAGAGCTTGAAAAGAAAGCCGCTCAAAAAACTTTGGCAGAAGCTAAATCTAAACAAGAAGGTTTGTTAGCTGCGCTTGAAGCTGAAAATATGTTGAAAGTGTTTGAAAAAAATGGAGTCTTGGTCGGCTTGCCAAAAGATTCTCCAGTTCAGGAACAACTCCCAGAATTTGATATTCGCACTCTCGAACAAGCAACTGTAAAACCTCAAGGTCTAGTAACTGCTAAGCCAGGGAAAAAAGAAATGGCAGCTCCAAAAGCAGATGGCAAAGGTTTGCCAAACACAGGAACTAACTCAAGTGTGGAAAGCCAAATGGCCTTGTTGGGTGGATTCAGCTTGCTAGCTAGTCTCGGACTTGCTGGTTTAGCAAAACGCAAGAGACAAGGTTAATAACAAGGATTAAAAGCTACCTAGTTTTATGCCGGGTGGCTTTTAATGTGGACTTAAATAAGAAGTTGCCAATAGCTTAATATATATAGTTATAAACTATACCTCTGCCTATCTAATAACAATTTGCGAAATCAAATAAAGTATGAGATACTATTACGGTATTATTTTTAAAGGAGAAAGAATCATGAAAATCAAAAAATGGTTAAGCGTAGCAGCGATTGCTACAGTAGCAGGCCTTACACTTGCAGCTTGCGGAAATTCAGACAAGAAAGCGGACAATACAACTACAGTTAAAATTGCGACTGTTAACCGTAGCGGTTCAGAAGAAGCACGTTGGGACAAAGTCCAAGAATTGGTTGAAAAAGACGGAATTAAATTGGAATTCACAGAGTTTACAGACTACTCACAACCAAACAAGGCAACTGCTGATGGCGAAGTAGACTTGAACGCTTTCCAACACTACAACTTCTTGAACAACTGGAACAAAGAAAACGGGAAAGATCTTGTAGCGATTGCTGATACTTATATCTCACCAATCCGCCTTTACTCAGGTTTAAACGGAAGTGAAAACAAGTACACTAAAGTGGAAGAAATCCCAGATAACGGTGAAATCGCAGTACCAAACGACGCTACAAACGAAAGCCGTGCGCTTTACTTGCTTCAATCAGCTGGTTTGATTAAATTGGACGTTTCTGGAACTGCACTTGCGACTATCGCAAACATCACAGAAAATCCAAAGAACTTGAAAATCACTGAATTGGACGCTAGCCAAACAGCTCGTTCATTGTCATCAGTTGATGCAGCTGTTGTAAACAACACTTTTGTTACAGAAGCAAAATTGGACTACAAGAAAGCACTCTTTAAAGAGCAAGCTGACGAAAACTCAAAACAATGGTATAACATCATCGTTGCGAAAAAAGATTGGGAATCATCACCTAAAGCTGATGCAATCAAGAAAATTATCGCAGCTTACCACACTGACGAAGTGAAAAAAGTCATTGAAGAAACTTCAGACGGCTTGGATCAACCAGTTTGGTAATAAACACAGGGAGGTGGGAGAGATTTTTCCACCTCTTGCTTTTATATAGAGCCTAAAACAAATGAAATCCACTTGTATTGATTCTAAAGGTACAAGTCCTAGTAGAAAGGTAGAGAGAAAATGGTTTTCCCTAGCCAAGAAGAACAAATTGAAAAGTTTGAAAAGGATCATGTGGCACAACATTATTTTGAAGTTTTGCGTACCTTGATTTCTAAAAAATCAGTCTTTGCCCAACAAATCGGCCTGAAAGAGGTGGCTCGTTATCTAGGTGAGATTTTTAAACGTGTTGGTGCAGAAGTTGAGATTGACGAGAGCTATACGGCGCCTTTTGTCATGGCACATTTCAAAAGTTCACGACCAGATGCCAAGACTATCATTTTCTACAACCACTACGATACGGTACCGGCAGATGGTGATCAAGTGTGGACGGAGGATCCGTTTACTCTTTCTGTCCGTGATGGGATTATGTATGGACGTGGCGTTGATGATGACAAGGGTCATATCACTGCTCGTTTGAGCGCTCTGAGAAAATACATGCAACATCACGATGATCTTCCAGTCAATATCAGCTTCATCATGGAAGGGGCTGAAGAGTCTGCCTCTATGGATTTGGATAAATATTTAGAAAAACATGCGGACAAACTCCGAGTTGCAGATTTATTGGTCTGGGAACAAGGAACAAAGAATGCCTTAGAACAGTTAGAAATCTCTGGTGGAAACAAGGGGATTGTGACCTTTGATGCCAAGGTTAAGAGTGCAGACGTGGATATCCATTCTAGCTATGGTGGAGTCATCGAATCAGCTCCATGGTATCTCATTCAAGCTTTGACTAGTCTTCGCGCTGCCGACGGCCGTATCTTGGTAGAAGGTTTGTACGATGATGTGCAGGAACCAAACGAACGTGAGTTAGCCTTGGTTGAAACCTATGCCCAACGCAATCCAGAGGAAATCAGCCAGATTTATGGCTTGGAATTGCCACTTTTACAAGAGGAACGTACCGCCTTTCTAAAACGTTTTTTCTTTGAACCAGCGCTCAATATCGAAGGAATTCAGTCAGGATATCAAGGTCAAGGAGTAAAAACAATCTTGCCAGCAGAAGCTAGTGCCAAGCTAGAAGTCCGTTTGGTTCCAGGCTTAGACCCACATGATGTTTTAGAGAAAATTCGTAAACAACTAGACAAAAACGGCTTTGATAAGGTAGAATTGTACTATACTTTGGGTGAGATGAGTTATCGAAGTGACATGAGTGCGCCAGCTATTATCAATGTCATTGAGCTGGCCAAGAAATTCTATCCACAGGGGGTATCTGTTTTGCCGACAACGGCTGGGACAGGTCCTATGCATACAGTATTCGATGCCTTGGAAGTACCTATGGTCGCCTTTGGCTTAGGCAATGCCAATAGCCGAGACCATGGTGGGGATGAAAACGTGCGAATTGCAGACTATTACACCCATATTGAATTAGTAGAGGAGCTGATTAGAAGCTATGAGTAGAGATATTATCAAATTAGATCAGATCGATGTGACTTTTCACCAAAAGAAAAGAACTATCACAGCTGTCAAGGATGTGACTATTCACATCCAAGAAGGGGATATCTACGGAATCGTTGGATATTCTGGAGCAGGGAAGTCAACCTTGGTTCGTGTTATCAACCTTTTGCAAAAACCATCTGCAGGTAGAATTACCATTGATGATGATGTTATTTTTGATGGAAAAGAAACCTTAACTGCTGGGCAATTACGTCGCAAACGTCAAGATATTGGGATGATTTTCCAACACTTTAACCTTATGAGTCAAAAAACGGCCGAGGAAAATGTAGCCTTTGCTCTCAAACACTCTGGACTCAGCAAGGAAGAAAAGAAGGCTAAAGTAGCTAAACTACTTGACTTGGTTGGTCTTGCAGACCGTGCTGAAAGCTACCCTTCACAACTTTCTGGTGGGCAAAAACAACGTGTAGCTATTGCGCGTGCCTTGGCCAACGATCCGAAAATTTTGATTTCAGATGAGTCAACATCAGCTCTTGATCCGAAGACAACCAAACAAATCTTATCACTCTTGCAAGAATTAAACCGAAAACTAGGTTTGACCATTGTCTTAATTACACATGAGATGCAAATTGTCAAAGACATTGCGAACCGTGTGGCAGTCATGCAGGATGGTCGCTTGATTGAAGAAGGTAGCGTTCTTGAAATCTTCTCAGATCCTAAGCAACCATTGACTCAGGACTTTATCTCGACTGCGACAGGTATCGATGAAGCTATGGTCAAGATTGAGAAACAAGAAATCGTAGAGCATTTATCTGACAATAGTATTCTGGTACAACTCAAATACGCTGGGGCATCTACAGATGAGCCACTTTTAAATGAATTGTATAAACACTACCAAGTAACAGCCAATATTCTCTATGGAAACATCGAAATTTTGGATGGTACTCCTGTTGGTGAGCTTGTTGTTGTCTTGTCAGGGGAAAAAGAAGCCTTGGCAAGCGCTCAAGAGGCCATCCGTCAGGCTGGTGTGCAACTAAAAGTATTGAAGGGAGGACAGTAAGATGGCAGAATTGATTAAAGCATACTTACCAAACGTCTACAAGATGGGTTGGTCTGGTCAAGCTGGCTGGGGGACAGCTATCTACTTGACTCTTTATATGACGGTTCTTTCCTTTATCATTGGAGGTTTCCTAGGACTGGTTGCAGGGCTTTTCCTTGTCTTGACTGCTCCAGGGAGGTGTCTTGGAAAAATAAGGTGGTTTTCTGGATTTTAGATAAGATTACCTCTATCTTCCGTGCGGTGCCATTTATCATTCTCTTGGCTGTCTTGTCACCCTTCTCTCATCTAATCGTAGGAACAAGCATTGGTCCAAATGCGGCTATCGTACCCCTATCTTTTGCAGTTTTTGCCTTCTTTGCTCGTCAGGTGCAGGTTGTCTTGGCTGAGCTAGATGGTGGTGTCATTGAGGCGGCTCAAGCGAGCGGAGCGACCTTCTGGGATATCGTGGGTGTTTACCTATCAGAAGGACTTCCAGATTTGATTCGCGTGACGACTGTAACCTTGATTTCACTAGTCGGTGAAACAGCTATGGCGGGAGCGGTCGGAGCAGGTGGTATTGGTAACGTAGCGATTGCTTATGGATTTAACCGCTACAATCACGATGTGACTATTCTTGCGACAATCATCATTATCTTGATTATCTTTACGATTCAATTCTTGGGAGATTTCTTGACCAAGAAATTAAGTCATAAATAAAAGAGCCTTATGGCTCTTTTTTTATGATGTTTTATGTGCTAATTTTTTGCTCAATGCCTGTCCAATTAGGGCACCAAGTAAAGCGCCGATGAGAACACTTGTGATAAAGAGGAGGATATTAGCAAGATTCGGTGCAACCATAATGCGATCGATATAGTCCTGAGATTTTCCGCGAGCGACTAGAGCTGCGATATAGGATTGAGGTGCTAACCACATGAGTAGAATAGGACCAGTAGTACCAAAAGCAAAGACTAGAAAGGAAAGGAGGTTCTTGAACTTATCCTTGTAATGTCCTAGGTGAGCGATGCCATCTGCTGCAAGACCGCAGATAATACCTGGCAGAAAGGCTCCAGCACCATGCTTACTCCCGAGGAAAAATAGAGAAATCACAAGTCCTATCGAAGTAATCGCTCCAAAACGAGGAACCTTTGCTAAAAGGATCATATAGACGCTACCACCTACTAGGGCTGCAAAGGCTGGTGCGTAAAACATATTTCCGGTGTGGTCGACAAGGTTTCCTAGTAGAACCCCCACTCCGATACAGAGAAAGTAGACAAGGGCAGCTACAAGGGTCGTCAAGATATTCTTTTTCATAAATTCTCCTTCGTATATCTGATGTTACCCATTGTATCATGCCTTGCTTAGATTGTAAATGCTAGTTGAAATCAGGTATTTGGGTGAAAATGATAACAACTGTGCATGGTCAAAGCTATTTCTTTACTCCTTCGACTGTCCCAATCCTTTCATTTATGGTAAAATAGGACTATTAAGTTAGAAAGAGGATTCCCTATGAAATTACAAAAACCAAAAGGAACGCAGGATATTTTACCTGCTGAGTCTGCTAAGTGGCAGTACGTTGAAGGATTTGCGCGTGAAATCTTTAAACGCTATAACTATGCAGAAGTACGTACCCCTATTTTCGAGCACTACGAAGTCATCAGTCGTTCTGTTGGAGACACAACTGATATCGTAACCAAGGAAATGTATGACTTTTACGACAAAGGCGATCGCCATATCACGCTACGTCCAGAAGGAACTGCTCCAGTCGTTCGTTCTTATGTGGAAAACAAACTCTTCGCACCAGAAGTGCAAAAGCCAAGCAAGTTCTACTACATGGGTCCAATGTTCCGCTATGAGCGCCCACAAGCAGGTCGTTTGCGCCAATTCCACCAGATTGGTGTGGAGTGCTTTGGCTCTAGCAATCCAGCTACGGATGTGGAAACGATCGCTATGGCAGCCCACTTCTTGAAAGCAATCGGCATTCAAGGTGTCAAACTACATCTCAACACTCTTGGAAATCCTGAAAGTCGTGCGGCCTACCGTCAGGCCTTGATTGACTATTTGACACCTATGAAAGATAGTTTGTCTAAGGATAGCCAGCGTCGTTTGGAGGAAAATCCTCTTCGTGTCTTGGACTCGAAGGAAAAAGAAGATAAGGTGGCGGTGGAGAATGCGCCATCTATCTTGGATTACCTAGATGAAGAAAGCCAAGCTCACTTTGATGCTGTTCGTCAGATGTTGGAAAATCTCGGAGTAGACTATATCATCGATACCAATATGGTGCGTGGTTTGGACTACTATAACCACACCATTTTCGAGTTCATCACAGAGATTGAGGGCAATGCTCTAACAGTCTGTGCAGGTGGTCGTTACGATGGCTTGGTTGCCTACTTTGGCGGTCCTGAAACTGCTGGATTTGGTTTTGGACTTGGTGTAGAGCGTCTTCTTCTAGTCCTTGAAAAGCAAGGTGTGGCCCTACCTATCGAAAACGTCCTAGATGTTTATATTGCTGTCCTTGGTGAAGGAGCTAACCTGAAAGCCTTGGAGTTAGTACAAGCATTGCGCCAACAAGGCTTCAAAGCAGAGCGTGATTACCTCAATCGCAAGCTCAAAGCGCAGTTCAAGTCAGCAGATGTTTTTGGAGCTAAGGCCCTCATCACTCTTGGAGAGAGCGAAGTCGAAAGTGGACAAGTCAAGGTTAAGAATAACCAAACGCGAGAAGAAGTTCAAGTTTCACTTGAAACAATCAGCCAAAATTTCTCAGAAGTCTTTGAAAAACTAGGATTTTAATAGTAATATAATGAGCCAGGAGGAAGTCCTGGCTTTTTGAAGTTTTAGTTTCCCCTGATTATGGCATGGAAAAGACATATACAAGTAAAAAATGCTTGACTTAGTACTATAAAATCCGATGCTTTAAGCTAAATAAATTGTATCAGGAGATAAATATTATATCAAAAACCGAATGTTATCTTGGGAATAGTTAGAAATTCTTGAAATTTATCCGAAAAAATGCTATGATATCCTTGATAAAAATAAAGGAGCCAATATAAATATGAAAAGGAATGTAATGCGCCTGCTTGCATTTTTAGGTGTTCTTGTATTGTCTTTGACTGTTCTTACAACAGTTTTTGCTACAGATGTAAAAGATTATACAAATAAAACGACAATCACTCTTAATGGGCAACCTTTGACAGCCGACACCCAAGTTCTTACGGGTAAAGTCATGGAAGCGACCAATTCAATTTCTTTTCCTGACTCTCAGGTAATCAATGCAGGTGATACATTGCTACTAGCTCTTCCAAAGGAACTAGGCCTTATTACCAAGCTAGAATTCCCTATTTTGCATGAGGGTGGTGAAGTTATTGGTAATGCAGTAACGGATCCAAGCACTCAAAAAGTGACCATCACTTTTACAGATTATTTTTCTAAGAATTACAAAGATAAAGTTATGACTTTGAAATATTCTGTTCGCCCAAATACAACAACCTTAACGGATACAGGTAAGTATACTTTTAAATACGGCACTGAAACCTTCACGCTTAATTATAAAAAGGATGATAGTGAGATTGGTGATTACGAAATGAAATATGGTTACCAAGACCAATCTAATCCTAACCGTATCAAGTGGCGTGTTGTTTTGAATGCTGTTCAGGATAAATTGAATAACATGGTCATTAAAGATGACTTCAGTGATAGTGGACAAGTTTTGGTAGAAGGCTCACTCCGTGCGGTTCGTTATGCAACTCAACCAGAGAAAATTCAAAATGAAGCTGCACTTCTTAAATTGGAACCGACTGATAACTTTACTAAAAAAGCAGAGTTCACTAGAAATGCTGATGGTAAAATCACAGGATTTACCATCAACTTTGGAGATAACTGGAACTGGGCGATGTACATTGAGTATACAACTGAATTGACCTCACCACTTCCTAAAGGTGCTAAAGTTGCTAATGACATCGAATGGTCAGCAAGTAACTTTGAAAAACCGCGTTCAGTTAATGCTTTAACACGATTAGAAGCAGCTTCAGGTACTGGTAGTGGAGAGCAAACAACAACCGAAGCACCAACAACGACTTCGACAACAACTGAAACGCCAACAACGACTTCGACAACAACGACTTCGACAACAACCGAAGCGCCAACAACGACTTCGACAACAACCGAAGCGCCAACAACGACTTCGACAACAACCGAAACGCCAACAACGACTTCGACAACAACCGAAGCACCAACAACGACTTCGACAACAACTGAAGCGCCAACAACGACTTCGACAACAACGACTTCGACAACAACTGAAGTACCAACGACAACTTCGACAACAACCGAAGGACCTCAGAAAACTACTGAAAATAATCCAAAACGAGGAAATGAACTTCCTAAAACGGGTGAAAATCTAGGGACAGGTTTAGTCCTTGCAGGGATCCTCATTCTAGCAGGAACTCTTGTATTGAAACGCAAGTATTCTAACGATTAATAAATGTTTGTAGAGAGGAGAGAGCAAGGCTCTCTCCTTTTAAGAGTATAGAGATTATGGAGCATTTTATGAAACTATCAATTCTGATTACCCTGTTAAACGAAGAATTAGTTCTGTCTCAAACTCATCAAGCTATTTCAGAAAAATTAGAGGGTATGCTCCTATCAGAGGAGCTGTCTGACTATGAAATTCTTTATATTGATGATGGGAGTAGTGACAAGACTCTAGAGCTAATAGATAGTTTTGCTAGAGAAAATCAGCGTGTTAAATATATCAGTTTTAGCAGAAATTTTGGACGTGAAAGTGGGATTCTTGCGGGTTTTAAGTATGCTACAGGTGAAGCGGTTATGGTAATGGATGGCGACTTGCAACATCCGCCTTACTTGATTCCTCTCTTTGTGGAAGCATACAAAGAAGGGTATGATATTGTTAGTGGTCAGAGAAGCCGTGAGGGGGAGTCTGTCTTTGGTAGTTTCTTTGCTCGTTGTTTTTATACATTTTCCAACCATTCCATGGATGTCAAATTGACAGATGGGAAATCAGAATTGCGTCTCTTAAGCAAGAGGGCAGTTGATGTCTTTATCTCCCTTCCAGAGTACAATCGATTTAACAAGGGCCTCTATGAATGGATTGGTTTTAAAGAAAAAGTGATTCCCTATAAAAATGAAGTTCGTAAGGCAGGAAAGAGTAAATTTGGCTTTAAGAAGTCTATGAACTACGCTGTAAAAGGTATTATCTCTTTTAATGATCGCCCGCTTAGAATCTGCATTCAATTTGGATTCGTAAGTATGGCTTTATCCTTACTCTACATTATTTATGAATTCTTCAAATTTCTCTTTTCTTCGGAATATACCAGTGGCTATTTCACAACAATCGCAGCAATCATTCTGTTTAGCAGTGTTCAGCTTATCTTTATTGGTGTATTGGGAGAGTATATTGGGAAAATCTATTATGAGGTGAAGCGACGTCCACATTTCATTATCGATAAAACCAATATAAGAAAGGCCGAAGAAGATAAGATTGGTTAAGCTTACAGAGGAGAAAACAATCATGAAAAATTGGTTAAGGGCTTGTCGTCAGTTACCAGAAAAATACCCACGAGGAGTTCTCTATACAATCAGTGCCTTGCTGCCGATGATAGTTATGCTGGTTGTTTGGATTTTCATGGGTAGCTATCCCTTTGGGAATAAAAGTTTAATGGCGGTTGACTTTGGACAACAGTACATTAGTTTTTTTGGCTTACTAAAAAATGCAGTCTTGTCGGGTGATCTAAGCAGCCTTACCTATTCCTTTACAAAATCTCTTGGTGGGGATATGATTGGGGTCTTAGGCTATTATTTGATGAGCCCCTTCAATATTTTTTATATTGTACTCCCCTTCAAATATTATGGGTTGGCTGTTTTTCTAACAATTTGGCTCAGATACGGTGCCATTGGTTTTTCTTTCGCCAACCTGTTGGTCAGACGCTATAAAGGAGCAGAATCCAAGCTTTGGTTGGTACCCGTATTTGCTACAGCATACGCTCTTTCGGGGATGTTGGTATCCTATCAAATGAATGTCATTTTCTATGACGCCATGATTATGCTTCCTTTGGTTATCGTTTATCTGGAGCAATTACTAGACGGGCAAGCGCCATATCCCTATGCCTTTCTTTTAGGATTAACTCTTTTCTTGCAATTCTATATGGGCTACATGATCTCAATTTTTATTGTTCTTTATGCCTGCTATTATGTTTCGCCACAATTGTCAATTAAAGGAAATCTAAAAGTTAAATTAAAATATTTCCTCCACCCCTTGTTGAAGGCTTTCTTTTATTCAGTCCTTGGAGCGACTACGGCTTCAGTTTTACTGATTCCTGTATTTTTCAACTTGCTTGAAAGTAAGGGTCAGGTAGGGGAAGCTCTGAGATTTTCTTTTGCCTTGCAGATTAATCCTCTTGATATTTTATCTAAACTATCTATTGGGGGCTTTGATACTACCTCAGGATGGGCTGCAGGGCCTAACCTACCCAATATCTATATTGGGGCCCTCGGCTTTATCGGTTTTATCTTATTCTTTTCATCATCTAAAATCTTGAAGGAAAGAAAATGGGCAGCTGGAGTTGTGACACTAATCTTCTTCATCTCTTTTGTGAATGAATTTGTCAGTAAGATTTGGCATATGGGACAAAATCCTGCTGGCTTCTTCTTCAGATTTTCTTGGATTTTTTCTTTCTTCATGCTACTTCTAGCCTATCAAGTCTTGAAGGAAACAATTGAAATCACAACTAGAGGAAAACTTGTTGCCCTTGTATTATTAGCCTTATCAACAATCTATCTCTACAGCAAAGATTTCACCTACCTACCCAAAAAACAAGCAGAAGTTATGACCCAGTTTATAACAAGCCATCTTTGCTATTTTTGCAGTACTTCTAGTTCTGGCAACGATTGCTGGCTTCTATCTATACTGGACTTATTCTCTGAAAGTTAAGAAAGAGAAGAAAATAATCTTGCTGATTGCGATGGGTGTCATTTTAGTCTTGGCAGGATTGTTACAAACAGGCTATCTTTTTTCTCGGGTGATCTTAACCCTAATCGTTTATTTAGCTATTCTAGCCCTTTTACGTCCGAGAATGACTCGAATGTCCTTTGTTTTCTTAGCAATATTGACTATATTTGAGCTTGGCTACAATGCTTACCTATCACAAGTGACTTTAGGATATGCAGATGTTGATAAGTTTGTAGATGCTACAGTATCCGTCAAAAAAGTGACAGATTATATCCAGGAAAATGCAGACCAACCTTTCTACCGTGTTGCAACCACCTTTGCTTATTCACGAACCACACCGTCTCTGGTTGGTTATCCAGGTTTGAGTACCTTTAGTTCTAGTTTGGAGAAAAGCACTCTCGATCAATTTGCCTATATGGGAGACCAAGGGATTAATGCGGCAACACAATATGAAAATGGGACTCCCTTGACCGATGCCCTATATGGTATTCGTTATTATGTGGACATTAAGGATATCGATCCAAAAGAAAAAGAAGACCACCCTGAAAACATGTACTTTACTCGTTTTACTAGTCGATATGATCTGCATCGCTATTTTACGGAAAAAATATATGAGGATGAACGCTATCTGGTCTATAAAAATCCAAATTCCTTCCCGCTTGCTTTTGGAACAAACGAGTTGGTAAGAAATATCAACTTTGGTAGAAACAATGCCCTTCAGAATCATGACATCATTCTCAACTCCATGGAAGGAGTTACAAAGGGAGAGGGAAATTACCAGGAATACTTCAAACCCTTGGCTTATGGTAACGTTGAAACAGAAAATCTTATCGAAGAAGATGTTGATCCATCAAAAGGAACAGCGGTTTATAGACGATTGGATTCTAGTCAGGAGGCCATTGTTCGCTACCGTATTACTCCTCAAACAGATTTGACTTATTATTTCTTCCTACTGCTTCTCTCAATTCAGAGAAGGAATACTCAGTCTTGTTAAACGGGAAATGGTTTACACACTCTAAGAGAAATACCCAGCGACAACTCTGGCAGTTTGCAGACAAGGCTCTGGGACAAGAATCTGTCATCGAATTTCGCTTTAAAACAGACAAGGTAAACCTTTCAAATGCAGGGGTATATCGAGCCGAGATCAGTCAAATTCAAAATGTGATCGAGAAACGGAAGGCCCAGGGCTTACAAGTTGAGAAGTTCTCCAATACCTATATCCTTGGTTCAGTCAATATTACTGACGACAGTAAATATATGATGACCTCTATCCCTTATAGCGAGGGTTGGAAGGTGAAAGTAGATGGCAAGGATGTCCCTGTGACAAAAGCATGGAACAGCTTTATTTCATTCCCGATTACTTCTGGACAACACAAAGTAGAATTTGTCTTCTCGCAAAAAGGTACTTTGCTTGGACTCATCCTAAGCTTGATAAGTGTAACAATCTTATACATAGATAGAAAATATTATCAAAAGAAAGCTAAGCTTACCTCTCAAGATTAAAAAACGGAAGAAGGACGATTTTCTTCAAGTTTAGCTATAAACATGGTCAGGATACCATTCCTGACCTTTTTCTTTTACAAAATGACAAAAATCTTAAACTTTTTGACAAATATGATTGTCAAAAATAAAAAGATATGTTACAATGAAATCAAGATAAGAACAAAGGAGAAAAAAGACATGCTAAAAAATCGTCTAAAAGAGCTTCGAGCTCGCGATGGCCTGAATCAAACAGAGCTGGCCAAACTAGCTGGCGTATCCAGGCAAACCATCAGCTTGCTTGAGCGGGATGAGTACACGCCATCCATCGTCATTGCCCTGAAGATTGCTCAGATATTCCATGAGCCAGTCGAGTCGGTTTTCCGCTTAGAGGAGGATGAGTGATGAACAAGTATAAAGTGATTTATTATCTATCTATAGTTGTGTTTATCGTTAATATCTTTGCTATGATTGGAAGCCTATTTGGTTGGTTTACCATCGTAGAAGGCAAGTACCTCTTCTGGATTAATATAGTGCTACTATTAGTCTTTAGATGGGTAGAGAGAAAGATAAAGTTTAAAGAGATCCTAAAAGGAGAAAAGTTATGAAAGAATTTTTAGCAGGTTTTCAAGTAGATACTGAACACAAAGAACTTGCAGGTGTTTGTGCAGGTTTAGGAAATTATTTTAACATTCAAGCCAATATCGTTCGTTTGGTGACAGTCTTGTTGTTTCTCTCTTCTACAGAGATTGGGATTATAACAGTTACAGCCTATGCTTATCTAGCAGGTTGGCTTGGCAATGAGCCCCTGGGGGATGGAGCAAAAAAAGCTAGAAACCAAGCTATTCTCTTACTTGCTGTTTGTTTGCTTTTGGTATCACTAGGAGCAGAAGGCTTGACAGCTGTTTTTGAATCAGGTAAAGCTTTTGGTCAATGGTTGTCTGGCTTGTTTTAGAAAGAGGTTAAAATATGGAAAAGAAACAAATCATTTTTGCACTGAAGATTTTTCTTGCAGGAGTTTTATTAGGAATACTTGCTGGTTTCCTTAGTGTTAATCCTTTAGGGATCACTCAAGCTCAAGTAATCATTGCCTTGAAATCACTCTTTCTTGGTCTAGGGCTGATTACGGCAATCCTAACATTTTATTTCACTAGAAAAAGTCATCAGGCTTATCAGAATTATCAAAGAGAGGAAGAGGATGAAGGAAATGAGCAAGACTACCTTGCTACGTATCGCTTCTTAGATTATGCTACGGTAGCTTGGAATGTTTCCCAAATTAGTATGCTATTCTGTATGCTTTTAGACTTAGGAAGATTCGGCATATCAGCAACATCCTTACTTTTGATAGTTGTAAGTATTTTGTCGGGTGTTTACTGCCTAAAAATCACTAGCAAGATTCGTAACTATAAACTTTCTATTATGGCGACTCCCAAGGAAGTTTTGGAATACCTGGATACTTATGATGAGGGAGAAACAGGCTGAGATGGAAGAAGCTTACTTGATCTTGTTCAAGGTTAATCAGCTCATCATACCAGGTATCTATATTGTTTTAGTAGTTCTATCTATGGTATTAGGACAAGTACAGTTGGTTGCTCTACTGGTGGCAGTGGTCATCCATTTGTACACGAATGTTGCACAGTTGCGCAAAACAAAACGTTATTTCAAATAGGAGAATCTTATGAAAACACTTAAAAATATTGGCTGGTATAGTCTTACTTTCTTATCCTTTATTATGATTTATAGTTTTATTCAGGGTGTAGGTGTGGCAGCGATGAAGTTGGGAGCACCTGACTACGTTTTTGTCCCGGTATATGTCTTATTGGCAGGAATTTTCACCTTTGTTACCTACAAGTGGTATAAGACAGGAACCGTTACGATTGAAAAAACAGCCCTCAACAAATACATCTGGTTGCCTGCCTTGGTATGGGCCCTTGTCATTGTTGCCCAATTCTTTTTGCCAAATGATCCATCAGTCAATCAACAGACGGCAGAACAATTGACTCATAATCAACCTCTCTTCGCTTTCTTCATGATAGTTGTCTTTGCGCCCCTGACAGAAGAGTTAACCTTTAGAGGGATGCTAGCTCGTTATGTCTTCCCTCAACAGGATAACATCAAGCAGACAGCTCTCTTTCTACTAGTAACAAGCATCATCTTTGCCCTCGTTCATTTCCCTGGAACTCCACAACAATTCCTAGTGTATGGTTCCCTCGGTTTGAGCTTGGGGTTGGCTTATATCAGCAAGGGTGGACTAGCTTACAGCATTGCTTTACATGCTTTAAATAATTTAATCGGATTTTTAATGATTCTCATGCTATAATAGACTCAGGAGGAAATCATGAAACGAGTGATATTATTAGCAGTCATTCAGGCTGTCTTTCTCTTCTTTGTTATCGGCCTACTTGTCTATTTCATTAAGGGGGATTTCTTTTATAACAATCTAGCGGTTATCTTTGCTCCTATCGCAGGAGTGATACGATTTGCGACGGCTTATGTGACAGAAATTGTCCTTCCTAAGAAGACAGAAGGGATTGCTGAAAAGCGTAAAAAATAAAGAAAACCCAAATCCAGCGAATGACTTTGCTGGATTTTTTCATTTATAAGAGGAAACTCTCAACTTTTCTGCTGATTTTCATGAAGAGCCTGCGCTTTTATGGTAAAATAGTAACAGAATACAAGAGGAGAGAAAACATGAAACGTAGTATGTATGCTGGTCGTGTTCGTGAGGAGCACATCGGACAAGAAATTACCTTGAAAGGATGGGTTGCCCGTCGTCGTGACTTGGGTGGATTGATCTTCATCGATCTTCGTGACCGTGAAGGGATTATGCAGTTGGTTATCAATCCTGAGAAAGTTTCTGCAGAGGTGATGGCAACGGCTGAAAGCCTTCGAAGTGAATACGTCATCGAGGTGACTGGACAAGTTGCAGCACGTGAGCAGGCAAATGATAAACTGGCGACTGGAGCGGTTGAACTGAATGTAACGGCTCTTACTGTGCTTAATACAGCCAAAACAACACCATTTGAAATCAAGGATGGCATTGAGGCAAACGACGATACACGTCTACGTTACCGTTACCTTGACCTTCGTCGTCCAGAGATGTTGGAAAACCTCAAACTTCGTGCCAAGGTGACACATTCGATCCGCAACTACTTGGATGAGTTGGAGTTTATCGATGTGGAAACGCCATTCCTTTCTAAGTCAACACCAGAAGGAGCGCGTGACTATTTGGTGCCATCTCGTGTCAATAAAGGGCATTTTTACGCTCTTCCTCAAAGTCCGCAGATTACAAAACAGTTGTTGATGAATGCTGGATTTGACCGTTACTACCAAATCGTCAAATGTTTCCGTGACGAAGACTTGCGTGGTGACCGCCAGCCTGAATTTACTCAGGTCGACTTAGAAACGTCATTCCTGACTGAGCAAGAAATCCAAGATATCACAGAAGGTTTGATTGCGCGCGTGATGAAGGAAACAAAAGGAATCGAAGTAACGCTACCATTCCCTCGTATGAAGTATGATGATGCCATGGCTCTTTATGGTTCTGACAAGCCTGATACTCGTTTTGAGATGTTGCTTCAGGACTTGACAGATCTTGTCAAAGGTGTTGATTTCAAAGTCTTCTCAGAAGCACCTGCCGTTAAAGCCATTGTGGTCAAAGGCGCTGCAGACAACTACTCTCGTAAAGACATCGACAAGATGACAGAAGTAGCCAAACAGTATGGGGCTAAAGGTCTTGCTTGGGTCAAGGTTGTTGACGGCGAATTAAATGGACCAGTTGCTAAATTCTTGACTAGCATTCAAGGCGATTTAACAAGTGCGCTTGGTCTTGAAGATAAAGACTTGGTTCTCTTTGTGGCTGATACGCTTGAAGTAGCAAATGCAACACTTGGGGCCCTTCGTGGACGTATTGCCAAAGAGCTTGGCTTGATTGATAACGACAAATTTAACTTCCTTTGGGTAGTTGACTGGCCAATGTTTGAATGGTCTGAAGAAGAAGGGCGTTATATGAGTGCTCACCATCCATTTACTCTTCCTCAAGCAGATACTGCTCATGAGCTTGAAGGTGATTTGGCTAAGGTTCGTGCTATTGCCTACGACATCGTCTTGAACGGTTATGAACTTGGTGGCGGTAGCCTTCGTATAAACCAAAAAGAACTCCAAGAACGCATGTTCAAGGCCCTTGGATTCTCAACAGAAGAAGCAAATGACCAGTTTGGATTCCTTTTGGAAGCCATGGACTATGGATTCCCACCACACGGTGGCTTGGCTATCGGACTTGACCGTTTTGTAATGTTGCTCGCTGGAGAAGAAAATATCCGCGAAGTCATTGCCTTCCCTAAGAACAACAAAGCAACTGACCCAATGACCCAAGCACCATCAACAGTAGCTCTTAAACAACTAGAAGAACTCAATCTACAAGTAGAACAAGATGAAACAAACGAAACTAACTAAAAAGTGGTACCATTATCTGCGCCGCTTTGCTTATCGGGTGAAGCTTTTACGTGTTTTGCAAAGTATCTCCCGAGAAAAATACGATGAAAAAATTTCAGCTTCTCTAGTATATGGTTTTCTATCAGCAGTAGCTGTCAATTTTTTCTTCCAACCAGGGACATGTTTATTCAAGTGGAGCAACAGGTTTGGCTCAGATTATTTCTGCGCTTAGTAATCACTTGTTTGGCTTTTATTTCCCAATTTCAGTAGCATTTTACGCTATCAATATCCCGCTGATGATTTTAGCCTGGTACCAAATTGGACATAAGTTTACGATTTTTACCTTTATCACGGTATCCATGAGCTCGCTCTTTATCCAGTTTGTGCCAGTGGTGGTCTTGACAGAGGACCCAATCATCAATGCCCTTTTTGGTGGGGTCGTCATGGGACTGGGAATCGGCTTTGCTTTACGCCATAACATCTCCAGTGGTGGAACAGATATTGTCAGTCTGACTATTCGCAAGAAGACAGGTCGTAACGTCGGAAGTATCTCCTTCCTAGTGAACGGGACAATCATGCTGATTGCTGGCTTGACCTTTGGTTGGAAATATGCCCTTTATTCCATGATTACGATCTTTGTCTCCAGTCGTGTGACAGATGCAGTTTTCACCAAACAGAAACGCATGCAGGCCATGATCGTCACTAGCAATCCAGATGCGGTCATTGAGAAAATCCATCATAAATTGCACCGTGGTGCGACCATGATTCACGATGCTGAAGGGACCTATAACCATGAGCGTAAGGCGGTTTTGATTACGGTTATCACTCGCGCAGAGTTTAATGATTTTAAACTCATCATGAAACAAGTTGATCCGACAGCCTTTGTATCTGTCTCAGAAAATGTCCATATTCTTGGGCGATTTGTCGAAGTTGAAAACTAGTCGTTCAGGTAAATAGGATACAAAAAAACCAACTCAAAATAGAGAGTTGGTTTTTATTTTTCAACGATTTTGTGGGCAATCAACTGGCGGTAACAAATTTGTTTGTTGTTTTTAGCATCATCGATGATCTGGAGAATAGTTTCAAAGGAAACACGACCAAGCTCCAAACTATTGATATCAACATAGGCCGCCAAGTTGAGCTTGGGATTGACTGAGTCGAAGCTGAGGACAGGGACATCCAGTTGGTGTTTTGCGATGTAATCACAGACCCCTGCAGCAAGGAGACTATCAATGGTAATAATAGCGTCAATATTTGGATTGTGTTTGAAGAGAAGTCTACTAAAGCGATAACCATTATCTTCAAGAAATTCAGTAGCAAAGTAAGTCAGATTAGCATCGAGAGGAAGTTGGTGTTGTTTTAGAGCTAGCTCGTAACCTGTCAGACGGTCTAGTGTTACGAAGAGTCGCTTAGTACCTCCGATAAAGGCAATTCGCTTACATCCTTTTTTGATGAAATACTCTGTCGCATCAAAACCAGCTTGGACATTATCATTATCAACAAGTGGAATGAAGGGAGAAAGTGATTTTCCAAGAATGAGGAAGGGGAATTGCTCCTCGACAACCAGTTGCACCAAGGGATCATTTTCTTGAGCATACAAGAAGATAAGCCCATCCACACGTTTTCCGTAGACCATCTGTAGAAATGGCGTTTAAGACGCTCTTTCTCATCCTTACCAGTCGCAATCTGAATGGCATAGTGATTCTCTGAGGCAACCTGTGCAATCCCTCTCAGAACAGAAGGGAAGAAAGGGTTTTGGTAGAAAACATCTGAATCATCTGGAAGGACTAAGCCAATAACTTGGGTATAACTGCTAACAAGACTTCGAGCATTTAGATTAGGATGATAGTTGAGTTCTTTCATTGCTTTTCGAACTCGTTTTTTTGTTTCGTCACTAATCGTTGATTTGTTTTGAATAACACGGGTTACGGTTGAAGGAGAAACTCCTGCAGCTTTGGCCACGTCTTTAATCGTAACAGGCATAATAATCTCCTACTTTTTGTAGTCTGGATCACGATAATGAGTCTTATAAAAGATAGTGACCAGGTATAGAACAAATAAAATGTTTTGAACAGTGATCAAAGTCGCCATATTCTGCCCCAAGAGACCTAGAACCAGGGTCAGTAAAGTTGGTAATCCTAAACAGTTCAAAATAAAATGATAGCACTCTTTATAGGTCTTAAATGAGAAGAGACGAGATTTTTTCGTGAAGTAGAGCAGAAGGCTAGCACCTAAAGCTACAATGAAAAAATTAAGTCCAAAGAGGAAACTAGCACCTAAGACCAAAAAGAGGCTGATGTAAACACGGTTCTGTTGATACCAGTCTTTTGAAATAGCCTGAGTCAAGCTTTCCTTGCTTTGGAAACTATCAGTTGTGATAGCATGATAGCGAATGCTGGTTAGTTCTTTCCCTTGCTTACTGATGACGAGTTGCTCAGGTTCAAAGCTAAGAAGTAATTCCTCAGGGAAACTTGAACTAGCAGTAGCCCCGATTTGTACAGAATCTTGATGAGGAGTTGTCCCCGTATAGCTTAGTTTTCCATCTACAATCTGAGCATTGGTAGCCAAGTCCTGAACGACTTCGTCGGTCAAAGGAGTATAGACATCATCGATGAAAGTTTCTAAAGGATAGGTTTCCTGAGAGCTATTCTGAATGGCGATGGGCACCATAGATAAGCTAATCAAGAAAATACTGGTAAAAATCAGTTGAAACCAGTTTAGACCAAAACGATGAGAGAGGGGCTTACGAAATCCCCAAATACTATTAAAATAAGAAAATGGATATGGTAACATAAATCTCTTTCTATAGGCATTTTTCTATACGAGTATTATATAGAGAACTGTTTTTTATTTCAAGTGGGGATAGTAGAATCCTTGGTAAAAGTGAATGTATGTTATGATTCGTCCACTAACTAACAAGGTAATCTCAGCAAGCTCTTGTTTCTCACCAGACAATCGATGTACAAGGTCAAAAATGAAAAAGGGTGGCGGGGGTATATTACCCCTTGTCGCCACCGCTTGTAAGTCCTGAAACGAAGTTCTTTTGCAAGAAGAAGAAAAGTGTACAGATTGGAAGAGCGATGAGGATAGCACCTGCTGAGAAGTAGGCGATCTTCAAATTCTTCGCATTGCTGACGAAGGTTTGTAGACCAACGGCAACTGTAAAGTATTCTTTTTCACGAAGCAAGAAACTAGAGAGGATATAGTCTCCGAAAGGTCCCATGAAGGCCCAGAGTGCTTGTACAGCAACCATTGGGCGAACAAGAGGGAGAACGATTTGCCAGAAGCGGCGGAAGTGTCCTGCACCATCTAGTTTTGCAGACTCATCAAGAGACATTGGCACGGTGTCAAAGTAACCTTTCATCAACCAAGCATTCATAGGGATACCTCCACCGACGTAGAGGAAGATGAGGAACCAGCTATGGTTAAGGGCATTCAACATGAGGGCCATAACGAAGAAGGCAGTCAAAGCGGCCATTGTTGGCACCATTTGGATAATCAAGAAGAAGACCAAACTTTGTTTACGAGCCAAGAAGTTGTAACGGCTATAGGCATAACCAGCAAGTACGATAATACTTGTCTGGACAACCATAGTGATCAAAGCGATGATTACAGTGTTGAGGTACCATGTGCCGTACAAGGTTTCTGTAAAGAGCCCTTTGAAGTTATCAAGACTGAAATTGACATTGCTGTCGAGCTTGAAGGCTACAACGTTACCGGCCTTAAAGGCTGACATAATCGTGATTAAAGAGGATAGATAATAACGATTGAAAGTCCAATTAAGTAAAGATAAGTAAGGGTTTGAGTCAGTCTACGTTTGAGTTTAATTGAATTATTCATCTTAGACGTCCTCCATATCAAATGCGTGTAGTTTCTTGAATGCAATCATAGAAATAGAGATGACAATGATTGAAATAATCAAGGTAACGGCAGCTGCCATAGAGTATTGAGGAGCTGTACCAGTTGTCAAACGGTAGATCCATGAGATCAAGATATCGGTTGAACCAGCTCCACCACCGACACTACCAGGACCACCACCATTGAAGAGGTACATGATAGAGAAGTTGTTGAAGTTGAAGGTGTATTGGCTGATCAAAGTAGGTGCCGCAACAGCCAAAATCATTGGGAAAGTGATGTTGCGGAATTTTTGCCAAGCGTTTGCACCGTCGATATAAGCTGCTTCATACAAGTCATTTGGAATAGACTGTAGGATACCGAGAGTCAAGACGTAGATATAAGGGAAACCAAGCCAACCTTGCATCATAATCAAGGCAATTTTAGTCCAAGTTGGATTTGTCTTCCAAGGGATAAGAACGCCATCTAAGAAAGGAAGAACCTTAGCAAAGAGAGGGATAACTTGAGTATTGATAGCACCAACACTATCGTTGAACATGTTTGAGAATGTCAAGATAGTGATAAAGGCTGGAACCGCCCAAGGTAGAAGGAAGATAACACCAAAGATACGTTTACCCTTGATGAATGGTTGGTTAGCAATAATAGCTGTAAAGATACCGAGTACGATTTGCAAAGTAGATGCAGATAAAGCCCAGATAATAGTCCAAGAAAGAACAGAACCGAAGGCTGAACGGAAGGTACTCAAGCTCCAGATATTTGTGAAGTTAGTCAATCCAACCCAATCCAAGAGTTTGTTTGGTGGTAAATGTTGGAAATCGTAGTTAGTAAAGGCAATCATCAAGGTTACAATAACCGGGAAGATGATGGCAAATGTCATGGCAACGTAAGATGGAATGATAAGCAAGTAAGGGAATCCATTTTCATAGATACCTTTAATCATATCCTTAAGTGTCAATGGGACAGGGATGCCATTATTGATACGTTTTGCAATCGTGTGAGCGTCTTTAATATTGAGAATATAAAAGGCTAGATAAACAATTACAAAGATAGAGTGAAATGCACCACGAATCAACATGAAGAGAGAGTTGTCACGGCCAGGTTTTTCACCGAGTGTGATCAAATTGCTCAATTCAGGTGCTGCAAGTACTATAAAATAGAGGACAAAAGCCACTGTTACAGCAAGGAAGATAAAACCTTTAGCTTTTTGTTTGTTGTAGATTTGTCCCAACCCAGGAATCAATGAAAGCAAGGCTGCTTTTTTTGGTTGTTGTTCCATGAGCGCTCCTTTCATAAGATACGAGCATTGAGCTCGATGCTAATCAGCAAAATTGCTGAAAACATTGTCAATATATCTAAAAATCAAGGGAGATGTTTAAATTATCTCCCTTGAATCAATCAATTAGTTACCAAATTTTTAGTTACCAAATTTTTGTTGGATTGTTTCTTTGATCAATGTTACAGCATCATTAGCAGCTGTTTTAGCATCTTTCTTACCGCTTACAGCATCAAAGAGCATTGTTTTAGCTGGGTCCCAAACTGTTGACATTTGAGAGATGTTTGGCATTGGTTGTGCGTTCTTGAACTGCTCGATAACAGCTGTAGTCAACTCATCTTTTTTACCTACAGCGTAAGTACGAGCTTCAGTGTTAGCTGGGATTTCGTTAGTTGCATCGTAGAATGCTTTGTTGGTCAGTTGAAACAAGGAAGTCTACGAATTTTTGAGCGCCTTCAAGGTTCTTAGTGCTTGATGGGATGATCCAAGCTTTACCACCACCAAAGGCTGCGTAGTTTTTACCGTTTGGAAGAGTTGGGATAGTTGCAACACCGTAGTTTACTTTAGCATCTTTGAATGCTTGAGCTTTCCAAGGACCGTCGATGATCGCAGCTGTTTTACCTTCTTGGAATTGAGTTTGGATCAAGTTTCCAGCACCTTCAGTGTCTTGCATACCTTTAGGCCATTTATCGTACCAAGTTTTAGCGTATTCAATACCTGCGATAGCACCATCGTTAGCAAGACCGATATCTTTAGGATCTTTTACCGTTGTCACCGAATACGTAAGCACCGTTACCAGCAAGAAGTCCGTATGCGTAGTAGAAGTTAGTCCAGTCAGCTAGGAAAGCAGTTGTTTTACCTTCTTCACCAGCGAAAGCGTATTTGCTATCTTTAGCAAGATTTTCTAAGTCAGCAAATGTTTTTGGAGCTTCTTTAATCAAATCTTTGTTATAGTACATAACAAGTGATTCGATAACGGCTGGAGCACCGTAAACTTTTCCACCAACAGTTACAAGAGATTTAGTAGTATCGTCTGTTTTAGCACCGTCGCTCAAAGTTACTTCTGAAAGTTGTCCGTCAGTACCAAGGCTACCTACACGGTCGTATGGTGCCATCATAACATCAGGGGCTTTACCAGATTGGTTATCAAGTGAAAGGTTGTCAAGCCCACCCATTTGGTCTCCTGTTTTGATGTTAACTTTTACACCAGCTTCTTTTTCGTAAGCTTTTGCAGCTGATTCAGCAAAGGCTTTGTATTGATCTTCAACGTAGAAAGTGATTTCTTTCGCTTCTGATGAACCAGAATCAGCAGGCTTATCAGCAGTTTTGCTTCCGCAAGCTACCAAAAGCAAGCTAGCAAGTGTAGCAGTTCCAAGCACAGCAGCGCTCTTCATGAATTTAGATGACATAGTGTATTCCTCCTAAAGAATAACAAATTTTATAGTCTAGGGAACGCAAACGTTTTCCCTTATGACCTTAGTATAGCACAAACAGAAAACGGTTGCAAGTATTTTTTTGAAAAAAATTTAAAAAGCTTGTGACTGGCTAATTCCTAAAATTGTTTATATAATAGAAGAAAAAAAGATGTAATCATGTAAATTTTTGATTTAAAAAAACAATTGAAGGAAAAACGCTTGCATGAATAGAAAACGAAACAAATGGAGGGGGAAAATTAAAATATAGGGAATTTCCGATTTCGGAAATAAAAAGTAGAGAAAAAGTTTTTTTTTACAAACGCTTGCATTTATTTTAGAAATGGGGTATACTTGACTTAGCGCAAACGTTTGCGCAAAAATTGAAATAATTAACAATATAAATACTTGAGGTGCTAATATGAAAAAACGTCAAAGCGGTGTGTTGATGCACATCTCATCACTTCCAGGAGCATACGGAATCGGATCATTTGGTCAAAGCGCCTATGATTTCGTTGACTTCTTGGTTCGTACAAAGCAACGTTACTGGCAAATCCTTCCTTTAGGAACAACCAGCTACGGAGATTCTCCATACCAATCATTCTCAGCCTTTGCTGGAAACACTCATTTTATCGACCTTGATATTTTGGTGGAGCAAGGTTTGTTGGAAGCAAGTGATCTTGAAGGTGTGGACTTTGGTAGCAACCCAACTGAAGTTGACTACGCTAAAATCTACTATGCACGTCGTCCACTTCTAGAGAAAGCAGTTAAACGTTTCTTTGAAATCGGAGATGTCAAAGACTTCGAAAAATTTGCTCAAGAAAATCAATCATGGCTTGAACTATTTGCAGAGTATATGGCTATCAAGGAGCATTTTGATAATCTTGCTTGGACAGAATGGCCAGATGCAGATGCTCGTGCTCGTAAAGCTTCAACTCTTGAAAGCTACCGTGAGAAATTAGCTGACAAGCTTGTTTACCACCGCGTAACCCAATACCTTTTCTTCCAACAATGGTTGAAATTGAAAGCATATGCTAATGACAACCACATCGAAATTGTCGGAGATATGCCTATCTATGTAGCGGAAGATTCAAGCGATATGTGGGCAAATCCACATCTCTTCAAGACAGATGCCAATGGTAAAGCAACTTGCATCGCAGGTTGCCCACCAGATGAATTCTCTGCTACTGGTCAGCTTTGGGGTAACCCAATCTATGATTGGGAGGCTATGGACAAAGATGGCTACAAATGGTGGATTGAACGCTTGCGTGAAAGCTTCAAAATCTACGACATCGTTCGTATCGACCACTTCCGTGGATTTGAGTCTTACTGGGAAATTCCTGCTGGTTCTGAAACAGCAGCACCTGGTAAATGGGTGAAAGGTCCTGACTACAAACTCTTTGCAGCGGTTAAGGAAGAGCTTGGTGAGCTAAACATCATCGCAGAAGACCTTGGATTCATGACTGACGAAGTTATTGAACTACGTGAACGCACTGGCTTCCCAGGAATGAAGATTCTTCAATTTGCCTTCAACCCAGAAGACGAAAGTATCGATAGCCCACACTTGGCACCTGCCAACTCTGTTATGTACACAGGAACACACGATAACAACACAGTTCTTGGTTGGTACCGTAATGAGATTGACGATCCAACTCGTGAATACATGGCTCGTTACACGAACCGTAAAGAGTATGAAACAGTGCCACACGCAATGCTTCGCACAGTATTTTCATCAGTTAGCTTCATGGCTATTGCAACCATGCAAGACTTGCTAGAACTAGATGAGTCAGCTCGTATGAACTTCCCATCTACTCTTGGTGGAAACTGGTCATGGCGTATGACAGAGGATCAATTGACTCCTGCTGTCGAAGAAACTTTGCTTGACTTGACTACAATTTATCGCCGAATCAATGAAAATTTGGTAGAATTAAAGAAATAAGACATTATCAGGAGACACAAAAAATGTTACCATTAAAAGAATTTGTACAAAATCGTTACAATAAATCTATCGCAGAATGTAGCAACGAAGAGCTTTACCTTGCTCTTCTTAACTACAGCAAACTAGCAAGCAGCCAAAAACCAGTCAACACTGGTAAGAAAAAAGTTTACTATATCTCAGCTGAGTTCTTGATTGGTAAACTCTTGTCTAACAACTTGATTAACCTTGGTCTTTATGACGAAGTTAAAAAAGAACTTGCTGACGCAGGTAAAGAGTTGATCGAAATCGAAGAAGTAGAATTGGAACCATCACTTGGTAATGGTGGTTTGGGACGTTTGGCAGCCTGCTTTATCGACTCAATCGCTACACTTGGATTGAACGGTGACGGTGTTGGTTTGAACTACCACTTTGGTCTTTTCCAACAAGTTCTTAAAAACAACCAACAAGAAACAATTCCTAACGCTTGGTTGACTGACCAAAACTGGTTGGTTCGTTCAAGCCGTAGCTACCAAGTACCATTTGCACACTTCACATTGACATCTACTCTTTACGATATCGATGTACCTGGTTACAAAACAGCTACGAAAAACCGCTTGCGTTTGTTTGACTTGGATTCAGTTGATTCATCTATCATTGAAGATGGCATTAACTTTGATAAGACAGACATCGCTCGCAACTTGACTCTTTTCCTTTACCCAGACGATAGCGACAAACAAGGTGAATTGCTCCGTATCTTCCAACAATACTTCATGGTTTCAAACGGTGCTCAATTGATCATCGATGAAGCCATCGAAAAAGGAAGCAACTTGCATGACCTTTCTGACTACGCAGTTGTACAAATCAACGATACTCACCCATCAATGGTGATTCCTGAATTGATCCGTCTTTTGACTGAACGTGGTATCGAACTTGATGAAGCAATCTCTATCGTTCGTAGCATGACTGCTTACACAAACCACACAATCCTTGCTGAAGCCCTTGAAAAATGGCCTCTTGAATTCTTAGAAGAAGTGGTTCCTCACTTGGTACCAATCATCAAAGAATTGGACCGTCGTGTTCGTGCTGAATACAAAGATCCAGCTGTTCAAATCATTGATGAACAGGATCGTGTACACATGGCCCACATGGATATCCACTATGGATACAGCGTAAACGGGGTTGCGGCTCTTCACACTGAAATCTTGAAGAACTCTGAGTTGAAAGCTTTCTACGATCTTTACCCAGAAAAATTCAACAACAAAACAAACGGTATCACCTTCCGTCGTTGGCTCATGCATGCTAACCCAAGCTTGTCTCACTACTTGGATGAGATCCTTGGCCGCGAATGGCACCATGAAGCTTCTAAATTGGAAGACCTTCTTTCATACGAAGACAAGGCTGCTGTCAAAGAAAAATTGGAAAGCATCAAAGCTCACAACAAACGTAAGTTGGCTCGTCACTTGAAAGAACACCAAGGTGTGGAAATCAATACTAACTCTATCTTTGATATCCAAATCAAACGTCTTCACGAGTACAAACGCCAACAAATGAACGCTTTGTATGTAATTCACAAATACTTGGACATCAAGGCTGGTAATATCCCTGCTCGTCCAATCACAGTATTCTTTGGTGGTAAAGCAGCTCCTGCCTACACAATCGCTCAAGACATCATCCACTTGATCCTTTGCTTGTCAGAAGTGATTGCAAACGACCCAGCAGTAGCTCCACACTTGCAAGTGGTAATGGTTGAAAACTACAACGTTACTGCAGCAAGCTTCTTGATCCCAGCATGTGACATCTCAGAACAAATCTCACTTGCTTCTAAAGAAGCTTCAGGTACTGGTAACATGAAATTCATGTTGAACGGAGCTTTGACTCTTGGTACTATGGACGGTGCTAACGTGGAAATCGCTGAGTTGGTTGGAGACGAAAACATCTACATCTTTGGTGAAGATTCAGAAACTGTTATCGATCTTTACGCAAAATCAGCTTACAAATCAAGCGAATTCTACGCTCGTAAAGCGATCAAACCATTGGTTGACTTTATCGTGAGCGACGCTGTTCTTGCAGTTGGTAAGAAAGAACGCTTGGAACGTCTTTACAATGAATTGATCAACAAAGACTGGTTCATGACTCTTCTTGACTTGGAAGACTACATCAAAGTGAAAGAGCAAATGCTTGCTGACTACGAAAACCGTGACGCATGGTTGGATAAAGTCATCGTCAACATTGCTAAAGCAGGATTCTTCTCATCTGACCGTACAATCGCTCAGTACAACGAAGAGATCTGGCACTTGAACTAAGATTAAACAAAAACGCATCTTTAATAGATGCGTTTTTTCATATTTAAACTAATTTACAGTGCTTTCCCAACCAGAATCTCTGCTTCGATAGTAATCTCAGTTAACTGGCTCCAGTCAATCTTGCTTTGATCGACGTGGAAGAGCAGGGGAGTCATGCTGAGTAAAGCTTGGCGTTGCTCAGCGGTGATGGACTTGGTCAGGGAAGCTATCTTACTAGATTGGATGCGGAAATGTTCCTGGAAATGTTCCTTGATATCTTGGTTGGAATAGTCCTTCTTTGTCAGCTGCTCCTGTATGGTTTTGCGGATTTCTTTAAGGTGATTTTCAGTTGGTATGACCTTAATTAAGATACCGTTTTGGGATAAAACGCGGCGAAATTCACCGTAGTTGGCAGGCGAAAAGATATCAAGCAGGATATCCATGCTGGTGTCTTTTATAGGAAGACGAGCCAGGTCGCCGACAAACCAATTGACTGCCCAGTTAGGTTCACTTTAGCAGCGATTTGGACCGAGTCTTTTGAAATATCAAAGGCATAAAAGATTTTATCAGAGTGACTTTCTTGGAGTTTACGAGAGTAGAAGCCTTCGCCACATCCGATGTCCAAGACAGTTTTTGCAGATGATTTAGTCGCTAGTATGTCTGAGATGCCTTCTAAGATAGCCTGATAAAAGCCAGCTTCTAGGATTTGCTGGCGGTTTTGGAAGTTTTCCTTGTCGTAGTTGGCGGATTGCTTGATTTGAGGAGCTAGATTGACATAGCCAAATTTTGCCAGGTCAAAAGAATGGCGATTACTACACTTGAGACTGCTCTCGACCAAGGTTAGGTTTTCTTGACAGATAGGACAGGCAAAGGCACTAGCAGAAGCAAAACGCTGGAGTTTGGGTTTGAGGTTTGTATTCATAGTTTAAGTGTATCAAAAGAGGCAAATGAAAGCAACTTTAGGAATAAGTAGATGGGAGATTCAGTAGAAATAAAACTAATTCTCCAATTTATAGAATGAAATTGCTTTTATATCTAAATTGCTATATAATAATGATAAGGAGGAAATAAGTATGTTAAAAGAAGTATTAAGCGTCGCAAAAGTTGCGAAAAAATCATCACTCTTTTTGGGTGGTGTCGCATTTGGTACCCTTTGGTTTGAAAAATCTTAGCAAGTAAGGAAGCTAAAAAAGGTTATTCTAAAGCTTTGGCTAAGGCTTACAAGTTGAAAGACGAGCTAGATGCATCTGTTTCTGTTGTGAAGCAACATGGAGACGATGTCTTGCAAGATGCCAAATATTTGTACGAGCAAGAGAAAAAAGAAGAGCAATTAGATAGCCTTATAGGAGAATAATATGTCTTTTAAAGTGCTACATAGAGGATACCAACATATCCGACTATCATCTTCTTTTTCACTCACCTTGGATATTCAAGACTATCTTCGTTCCTTGGCGAGAGATGAAAAGGGGATTGAGTCTATCCAGTTTTACATGGATCAACAGCACTTTACTCTACGTATAAAAGAAGGCTTTTCTGTATTAGATAATGCAGAAGCCTTTTTAAAAAGAATTGATAAAGGGAAAGTTTCTGAGTTGATGACTCTTCCCATTCGTAGAGAAGAGAGTGCTTATTCTATTGTTTCAGGTGCAGCGATTAAGCGTATACTTTTTCGTAGTTTTGTGCCGTATCCTATTCGCTATATATGGACTTGTTATCAGGCTTTTGGCTATATTAGAGAAGCCTATCAAACACTAGCGCGTAAGGAACTAACGATGGAGGTCTTGGACTGTTCGGCGATTTTATTGTCCTTGTTTATGAACCAATCCAAGACAGCTAGCAATATCATGTTTATGCTTGATTTGGGGAATCATTTAGATCAGTGGTCTTTGAAAAAAACTGCAACAGATTTAGAACAAAGCCTTCTTGCAAAAGAGAGCGATGTATTTCTAGTACAGGGCGATACGGTTGTTAGTATCAAGAGTTCCGATGTTCAAATAGGAGATGTCTTGGTCTTATCTCAAGGAAATGAAATTCTGTTTGATGGACAAGTAGTTTCAGGTTTAGGTATGGTCAACGAAAGTTCCTTGACGGGAGAGAGTTTTCCAGTTGAAAAAAGAGAGTCTGATTTGGTTTGTGCAAATACAGTATTAGAAACTGGAGAGTTACGCATTCGTGTAACCGATAATCAGATGAACAGCCGGATTTTACAACTGATTGAGTTGATGAAGAAATCTGAAGAAAACAAGAAAACGAAACAACGCTATTTCATCAAAATGGCGGATAAGGTCGTCAAATATAATTTCTTGGGGGCTGGGCTGACTTACCTATTGACAGGTTCTTTTTCTAAGGCTATTTCTTTCCTATTGGTCGATTTCTCCTGCGCTTTGAAAATCTCTACTCCTGTAGCTTATTTGACAGCTATCAAGGAGGGGTTGAACCGTGAAATGGTGATTAAGGATGGAGATGTTTTGGAGAAATATCTGGAAATTGATACTTTCTTGTTTGATAAGACAGGAACAATCACAACTAGCTATCCGATAGTTGAAAAGGTGTTACCTTTTGGGGACTATAGTGAGGAAGATATTCTCAGAATCAGTGCCTGTCTTGAGGAACACATCTATCATCCTATCGCTAATGCCATCGTCAAGCAAGCTGAGATAGAGGGGATTGAACATGAGGAAATGCATGGGAAACTCCAATATATCGCAAGCAAGGGGATCAAATCTCATATAGATGGCCAACCAGTTCTTATTGGGAATTATGTCTTGATGCAGGATGAGCAGATTCATATCAGTTCAGAACAAAATGCTTTAATTGAAGAGTACAAGAGTCACTACAATCTCTTATTCTTGGCTTATCAGAATGAATTGATTGGAATGTTCTGCATTCATACTCCTTTGAGAAAAGAAGCAAAAGCAGCCTTGGAGAAACTTAAGGCACAAGGGAAAAAATTGATTCTAGCAACAGGGGACACCTTGGTTAGGACAGAGGAATTAGTCAAAGATTTGCCCTTTGATCAGGTCTATACAGATTTGAAACCTGATGGGAAATTTGAGTTAGTAGAGGAACTGCAGAAAGCAGGTCACACTATTTTGATGGTTGGAGATGGATTGAATGACTCAGCGGCTCTAACCCTATCAGATATCGGTGTGGTGATGAATGAGAGTGCAGATATTTCTAAGCAGATGAGTGATATCTTATTGTTAGATAATCGTTTGGATTTCTTCCAAGAGTTGGATTCACTATCATCATCTTTGCAAACACTCATCAAGAAGAATATTCAAGATACCGTTGTCGTAAATAGTAGTTTGATTGGCTTTGGCTTGTTTAACTGGCTCAGCCCTTCAAATCTTTCTATCTTACATAATCTAACAACCTTACGCATTGTACTGCGTAGCCTGTCTATTAAGGGATAGGTGGGGACTATTCACAGCAAAAAGGAGTTACCTTTCTCGAGGGTAACTCCTTTGTTTATAGGTAAATGTTGAACAATTTAGTAAGTCAATACAAAGTATTTTTTCTTACCACGTCGGATAACAGTGAGTTCGTTCTCTAACTTATCTGCATCTCCTAAGACATAGTCAAGGTCTTGGATACGGTCACCGTTGACGTAGATAGCTCCGTTTTGTACGTCTTCACGGGCTTGGCGTTTTGAGTTAACCACGCCAGAAGATACAAGAAGTTCAACGATGTTGTGATTTTCGTCTGCTTGTACTTGATAGTTTGGTACACCACGAAGTCCTTGTTTGAGTTCTTTGACAGAAAGGTTTTTGATATTTCCTGCAAAGAGTTGCTCAGTGATGTTAAGGGCTTCTTTGTAAGCTTCCTCTCCGTGAACAAGCGTTACGACTTCACGAGCCAAGACTTTTTGAGCCAAGCGTTCGTGTGGTGCTGCTTCGAATTGTTTGCGGATGTCTTCAATCTCGTCTAATGACAAGAAAGTAAAGATTTTCAAGAAGCGAACAGCGTCAGCGTCCATGACGTTCATCCAGAATTGGTACATTTCGTATGGAGAAGTCTTTCAGGATTGAGCCAAACTGCGTTTCCTTCTGATTTACCAAATTTCTTACCGGTTGCGTCTGTAATCAGTGGAACAGTGATAACGTGACCAGTCTTGTCTGCCTTACGGCGAAGCAATTCGGTACCAGCTGTCATATTTCCCCACTGGTCAGAACCACCGATTTGGAGGGTTACATTGTGCTCTTGGTTGAGAACGAAGAAATCATACCCTTGCATGATTTGGTAGGCAAACTCTGTGTAAGAAATCCCTGTTTCGATCCGTTTTTTAACAGACTCCTTGCTCATCATGTAGTTGACAGTGAAGTATTTTCCGATATCACGGAGGAAGTCAATGAAGCTGATACTGCCAAACCAGTCGTAGTTGTTGACCATGACAGCTTTATTTTCACCATTTTCAAAGTCAAGAAAACGAGAAAGTTGTCCTTGGATAGACTTGACCCAGCCATCTACTGTGTCTTTTGTTTGGAGACTACGCTCAGCATCTTTGAAGGACGGATCTCCGATGAGACCTGTAGCACCGCCAACGAGCGCATATGGTTTGTGACCTGCTAACTGCAAGCGACGACTTGTCAAGATTGCGACAAGGTGACCTAGGTGAAGGCTGTCAGCAGTTGGATCGTAGCCAGTATAATAAGAAACTTGACCTTCTTCTAGGGCTTTACGCAAAGCTTCTTCATCAGTCGTTTGAAAAATCAAACCACGCTCTTTTAGCTCATCAAAAATGTGCATGTGTCTTTTCTCCTTTTTAAAATATTGTTTCTACCTATTTTACCACAAACTTGGCAAATAACCTAGTAAAATCGGGAAGAAAGTTGCTACTCGGACTTTTTTGGAAACGAGTGAAATATGGTATAATAGCACTAGCTTATTTTCAGAGAAATAGATAAAAACAGTTAAGAAAGGGGCTGAAAGATGTCTCATATTATTGAATTGCCAGAAGTCTTGGCCAACCAGATTGCAGCAGGAGAAGTTATCGAACGCCCTGCTAGTGTAGTCAAGGAACTGATTGAAAACGCCATTGATGCTGGCTCTAGCCAGATTATTGTAGAGGTTGAAGAAGCTGGTCTTAAGAAAATCCAAATCACAGATAATGGACATGGAATCGCCCACGATGAAGTCGAGTTGGCTCTCCGCCGTCATGCGACCAGTAAGATTAAGAATCAAGCGGATCTTTCGGATTCGGACTCTCGGTTTTCGTGGTGAAGCTCTGCCTTCTATCGCTTCTGTCAGTGTTTTGACTCTTTTGACAGCGGTGGACGGTGCCAGTCATGGGACCAAGTTAGTGGCTCGTGGGGGAGAAGTTGAGGAAATCATTCCAGCGACCAGTCCTGCGGGGACTAAGGTTTGTGTGGAAGACCTCTTTTTCAATACACCGGCTCGTCTCAAGTATATGAAGAGCCAGCAGGCGGAGTTGTCTCACATTATTGATATTGTCAATCGTCTGGGGCTAGCCCATCCTGAGATTTCTTTTAGCCTGATTAGTGATGGCAAGGAAATGACACGAACAGCTGGTACGGGTCAACTGCGTCAAGCCATTGCTGGGATTTATGGTTTAGCTAGTGCCAAAAAAATGGTTGAGATTGAGAATTCTGACCTAGACTTTGAAATTTCTGGTTTTGTCTCATTGCCGGAATTGACACGGGCTAATCGTAACTATATCAGCCTTTTTATCAATGGGCGTTATATCAAGAATTTCCTGCTCAATCGTGCCATTTTAGATGGATACGGTAGCAAGCTCATGGTGGGGCGTTTTCCGCTGGCTGTCATTCACATCCATATCGATCCTTATCTAGCAGATGTTAATGTGCACCCGACCAAGCAAGAAGTGCGGATTTCCAAGGAAAGAGAACTGATGGCGCTTGTTTCAGAAGCTATTGCAAAGAGTCTCAAGGACCAGACCTTGATTCCAGATGCCTTGGAAAATCTGGCCAAATCGACTGTTCGCAATCGTGAAAAAGTAGAGCAAACCATTCTCCCACTTAAAGAAAATAATCTTTACTACGAGCAAACGGAGCTGACAAGACCGACACAAGCTGAGGTGGCAGACCATCAGGTGAACCTGAATGAAGAGAAACAGGATTTGAATCTGTTTGCTAAGGAAACCTTAGACCAGATAACCAAACCAGCCAAACTCCATTTTGCAGAGAGAAAGACTGCTAACTATGACCAACTAGACCATCCAGAGTTAGACCTGGCTAGTCTGGATAAGGCTTATGACAAGTTGGAGCGGGAAGAATCTTCAAGCTTCCCAGAGTTGGAATTTTTCGGTCAGATGCATGGAACCTATCTCTTTGCCCAAAGTCGAGATGGGCTCTACATCATAGATCAGCACGCGGCTCAGGAACGGGTTAAGTATGAGGAGTACCGTGAGAGCATTGGCAATGTTGACCAGAGCCAGCAGCAACTCCTAGTGCCCTATATCTTTGAATTTCCTGCGGATGATGCCCTTCGTCTCAAGGAAAGAATGTCTCTTTTAGAGGAAGTAGGCGTCTTTCTAGCAGAGTACGGGGAGAATCAATTTATCTTGCGCGAACATCCTATTTGGATGGCAGAGGAGGAAATCGAGTCAGGTATCTATGAGATGTGCGACATGCTCCTCTTGACCAAGGAAGTTTCAATCAAGAAATACCGAGCAGAGCTAGCCATTATGATGTCCTGCAAGCGGTCCATCAAGGCCAACCATCGTATTGATGACCACTCGGCTAGACAACTCCTCTATCAGCTCTCTCAATGTGACAACCCCTATAACTGTCCACACGGACGTCCTGTTTTGGTTCACTTTACCAAGTCGGACATGGAAAAGATGTTCCGTCGCATTCAGGAAAATCATACGAGTCTCCGAGAGCTAGGAAAATACTAATACTCTTCGAAAATCTCTCTAAACTGCGTCAGCCTTACCTTGCCTAACTCAAGTTATGCCTACAGTTAGCTTTCTAGTTTAGATTTGATTTTCATTGAGTATAAATTGAAGGGAAAATTATGTACGAATATCTAAAGGGTATCATTACCAAAATTACTGCTAAATACATCGTTCTAGAAGCAAATGGAATTGGCTACATCTTGCATGTAGCTAACCCTTATGCCTACTCAGGGCAAGTCAACCAAGAAGTGCAAATCTATGTGCATCAAGTCATCCGTGAAGATGCTCATCTACTTTACGGTTTTCGCTCGGAAGATGAGAAGAAACTCTTTCTCAGCTTGATCTCTGTGTCGGGCATTGGTCCTGTTTCCGCTCTTGCCATCATCGCAGCTGATGACAATGCAGGCCTCGTTCAAGCTATTGAGACCAAGAACATCACCTACTTGACCAAGTTCCCTAAAATCGGTAAGAAAACAGCCCAACAGATGGTATTGGATCTAGAAGGTAAGGTGGTTGTGGCAGGGGACGACCTCCCTGCTAAGGCTGCAGCTCCATCTAGCAGCGACAACCAAGAATTGGAAGAAGCCATGGAAGCCATGTTGGCACTGGGCTACAAGGAAACTGAGCTTAAGAAAATCAAGAAATTCTTTGAAGGAACTTCTGATACAGCTGAAAACTACATCAAATCTGCCCTTAAGATGTTGGTGAAATAGGAGAAGGCTATGCCAAAACGTTGTGGTTGGGTTAAAATGGACAACCCTCTCTATGTAGCTTATCACGATGAGGAATGGGGCCAACCACTTCATGATGACCGTGCTCTTTTTGAGTTACTCTGCATGGAGACCTATCAGGCTGGTCTTTCTTGGGAAACGGTGCTCAATAAACGCCAAGCCTTCCGTCAAGCTTTTCATGGTTACCAAATTCAAGCGGTCGCAAAGATGACCGACTCTGAATTGGAAGCTCTGATGAATAATCCAGCTATCATCCGAAATCGTGCCAAGATATTTGCGACGCGAGCTAATGTCCAGGCCTTTCTACAAGTTCAGAAAGAGTATGGCTCTTTTGATGCTTATCTCTGGTCTTTTGTAGATGGAAAAACCATGGTCAATGATATCCCGGACTACAGTCAAGCACCTGCCAAAACGCCTTTGTCTGAAAAAATATCCAAGGATCTCAAAAAACGTGGTTTTAAGTTCACTGGACCAGTCGCTGTCTTGTCCTTTCTACAGGCTGCAGGTCTGGTTGATGACCATGAGAATGATTGTGAATGGAAGGGAAAGTGAAATGAAGTCTAATAAAAATAAGGGAGTTCTGATTTTTGGGCTCCTCTATACAATTCTTTTTGTGTTTGATGGTATACGAGTATTTGATGCTCCATTGCCTTCTTCTGCAGGGACTTATTTAGTCTATACCATCATGTTTGTGTATGGTTGCTTCTTATTTAAGTCCCTATTGCTCCAAAAGTGGGAAGAGGTTAGAACTTCTAAAAGGAAATTTATCTTTGGGGTTTTAAAAGGCTGGGCCTTGCTTTTCATTTTAACCATTCTCTTTGGGCTTCTATCGGAAATGTTGAGACAGATGTTGGGATTAAGCGGACAGGGACTAAACGAGGCTAATATACAAACTGCCTTTAAAGAACAACCACTACTGATAGCGGTTTTTGCCTGTGTCATAGGCCCTTTAGTGGAAGAGCTCTTTTTCCGTCAGCTCTTATTGCATCACTTGCAGAAAAAACTGCCAAGTTGGTTAAGCATTCTTCTGGTAGGATTTATCTTTGCACTTACTCATATGCACAGTTTGTCTTTATCAGAGTGGGTCGGTGCAGTCGGATACCTAGGTGGTGGCCTTGCCTTTTCTATTATTTATGTGAAAGAAAAGGAGAATATCTACTATCCCTTACTTGTTCACATGTTAGGGCAATAGCCTCTCCTTTATTATCTTAGCCATCGGTAGTATATGATGAAAATGCTAGTAACGATACTGAAAAAAGCTGAGAAATTCTTCCCAGCTTTATTTGTTATAGTCGAAGCGAATGACTTGCTCCGTTGCATCTACATGGGCGTGGACTCCAAAGGGGACAATAGCTCTTGGAGTTGCGTGTCCGATATTCAGATTATAGACAATCGGGATATTGTTGTCAATGATATCCAATAGTGCTTCTTTATAGTCGTCATAGAAAGTTTCATCCATAGGTTTTCCGACCAAGAGTCCACTGATGACTTCAAATATCCCAGTTTCTTTTAAAGCCTGCAACATTTTTTTGAAATCATCAGGTTCAGGCTTTTCTTCACTTGTTTCTAGCAATAGAATCTTTCCTTTCCAGTCGGATAAGTCAGGGAAGAGTCTGTACTTTTGGCAGAGTTCTGTACTGTCTACATATCGAGAGTTGTCAAAGATATCGTAGAGGGATTCGAGGCAACCGCCGAGAATTTCCCCCTCGAACTGGGCAGTTCCTTGTAACAAGTCAAAACCTGTATTTGCATGGCTGACACGAGGTGTTCCCAGAGCTTTGGGACTGAAGTCAGTTCTTTCCTCATACCAAACGTCACTAGGTCGAATTTCTGAGATTCTTCCCGTCTCAATCAATTCTTTGAAGTAGTGGAGGCTATATGGCAACATTTCTTTGTCTAACTCACAAATGTCTGCTAGAAATGATTGGCCGTAAAAAGTCTTGATTCCTAGTTTATGCAACATGAGATGGTTCATGGTCGTATCCGAGAAACCAAGAAAAATTTTTGGTTTGATAACCTTTTGTAGTTGGTCATTTTCAAAAAGATAAGGTAGTAAGCGATAGGTATCGTCTCCACCAATGGCGCATAGGATCATGTCGATACTATCATCAGAAAAGGCATGAATCAAATCCTCTGCACGAGCTTCAGGATGTTCTTTGATAAAATCTAAGCCTTTTAGCGAATGAGGTAAAAAGATAGGATTGAGTCCGAGGTCCTTGAGACGTTGAATACCCAAGTCCACTTCATGCTTGACAAAGTCTTCTCCAATAATGCCACTAGACAAGCTCACAATACCAATAGTAGAAATCATATCTCATCCTCCTAGAAATAGATTGAGCCTATTTTATCACAAAAGATGAGGAGAAACAACAAGAATTAGAATCAGAAAAAGGCTTTTAGATCACGAAAGTAAGCAAAAAAAACAACCACTCGATGTGGTTGCTTTTTATAGTAGTTGCATTCTTATAGAGCAGTAAGGAAGGTCAGTCCGCCAAGGATAACCCCGGCTGAGTTTGGAATGATTAGAATCCAGTCTTTCTTAGGCTCTTTTGTCCATCCATAAATGACCCAGATTAAGCAAGAGACAGCTGCTGATAAAGGTTGGAATGGTTGAGCTTTGTTCCCTTGTAAATTGGCAAAAATTTGAGGGATGTAGGCTATAAATACAATAATCCCGATAAAGGCACCAATTGAACCAACAACTTGATTAATTCTCTGTTTAGTCATATATATTTCTCCTTATTACTTTATTAGTATAACAGAAAAACAACTTGGATTCAAGGACAAAACCTCGGGATTCTAAGGAAAGACTTTACATTAGAACGTTTTTAGAAAATGTAGCTACTTTTCTTTGGAGAATAAAAAAAAGCTTTGGAGCCATAATAAAAGTAGTCTGTCTGTAAAACACACTACTTTTATTGTTTATTTTAATATCTAGCAGGTCCTGCACTTGCACTCTTGATGTTGAAACGTTTTTTGAGGTAGAAACGTAGAGCAAGAAGTGCTCCTCCGATCACTAACAAAACAAGTGGTGGTAGGCTGATGTTGATGGCTTGTGGAAGGAAGTTGCTCAAGAAGAGAATGAGAACCCATGCAAACATAGTTGCTAACATAACCAAAAGTGATTTCCAGAATGGAGGGCGTTGGCTACGGTCAGTATCTGGTCCGTAGTAGCGGTAGATGAAGTGATAGAGAAGGTAAAAGGCAACTCCACCAAAGGCCCCTACACTGATAAGTGTTACCAATCCGTAAGCTACGGGTTGGTTTGAGAAGAAGCTCATCAAGGCGCTAACCACTGCAAACAGTCCTGTGATGAAAAGGGCTGAATCCAACATCATCAATTTTGGATCGTCATTTTCCTTTGGATGTTCTTTTTCGTATTGCTCTTTTTCACTAAAGCTGTGAGCCCAGTGAGTTGGTGCTCCGTAGATAGAACGAGCAGTCACACCTTTTGGTTGTTCTTCAAGGATATGAGGAATCACTTCTTCAAGGATAGCCTTGATTTCGGCATCGGTTTTGCCGTCCTTGAGAAATTGCTGGGTTGCAATATGGATAAATTCTTGGTTTTTCTTTGTTAATTCTTTTAAATCAATCTGTGACATAATAACTCCTGTTTAGAACCATTTTTTATGGATGAGGTAAAGAGTGAGAGAAACACTCATAGCAAAGGCGATAAAGACGATGAGCCAGAAAGCATGCGGTTCTCCGTTTAAAGGGATTTCATTGTCCTTAAAGTTCATTCCGTAAGCTGAGAAAATCATAGTCGGGATAGACATAACGATGGTCACGAGGGCCAAGGTTTTCATGATATTGTTCTGGTTGTTTGAAATGATAGAGGCAAAGGTCTCTGTCATAGAGTGAAGGACGTTTCCATAGATATCCGCCATCTCGATGGCCTGTTGCGTTTCAATCAATGTGTCTTCAAGTAAGTCTTCGTCTTCAAGGTATTTCTTAATATTGCTAGTTGCGCTGGTCAATTTTTTAATCACGCGCTCGTTTGTCTTAAGAGAGGCCTTGAAGTAGACGATGGTCTTTTCCAACTCCATGAGTTCAATCAATTCTTCATTTCGAGTAGATTTGTGAAGTTGGGTTTCGATTTGCTCACTCTTACGTTCAATTGAACGAAGGGCTGTCAGATAAATTTCAGCGTTGCGGTAGAGGATTTGAAAGATAAAGCGCGAACGCATGAAGGTATAGAAATTCCGAAGTCTCCGATTGATAAAGACATCTAGAAGTGGGAGAGGCTCCAAACAAGTGGTAATGATAGCCTCCTCTGTGATGATAATCCCCAAGGGGATAGTTACATAGTAGATACGGTTATTTCTCTCCTCGGTAATGGGAACGTCTACGATAATCAGAGTGTATTCATCTTCAATGGTAATACGAGACATTTCTTCCGCATCGAGTGGTGCACGGAGGTCAGCGATATCAATATCAAAAGCAGAAGCAATTTCCATCGATTCGCTCTGGGTAGGATTGACGAGATTGATCCAAGTGCCCGGCTGGAGCGTATCGATCTCTTTAAATTCAGTTGTTGTTGAGAGAAAGACTTGTTTCATATCCCCTATCCTTTCCTAATCTATTCTGTGTTTAAGTGATTTTTAGCACCGTACTATTATACTACAAAATCGGCTTTTTTGGTAATAGAATTTCACTTTTTTTGGTATAATGGAAAGCAACAATGGACTAGAAAGAAGTAACATGCAAGATAAGATTGTCATCCATGGGGCACGCGCCCATAATTTAAAAAATATTGACGTGGAAATTCCACGTGACAAGCTAGTTGTGGTGACGGGGCTGTCGGGTTCGGGCAAGTCGAGTCTTGCCTTTGATACCCTGTATGCAGAAGGGCAACGCCGCTACGTTGAAAGTCTGTCAGCCTATGCTCGTCAGTTTTTGGGCAATATGGAAAAACCAGACGTGGACTCTATCGATGGTCTCAGCCCTGCCATTTCTATTGACCAGAAAACGACTAGTAAAAACCCTCGCTCAACGGTTGGGACAACGACGGAAATCAACGATTATCTACGTCTCCTCTATGCTCGTGTAGGGACACCATACTGTATCAATGGGCATGGGGCTATCAAGGCTTCGTCTGTAGAGCAGATTGTCGACAAGGTTTTGGAGTTGCCAGAGCGCCAGCGTCTGCAGATTCTGGCTCCTGTTATTCGTAAGAAAAAAGGGCAACATAAGACTCTGATTGAAAAGATTCAAAAGGATGGTTACGTCCGTGTCCGTGTCGATGGGGTTGTCTACGATGTGACCGAAGTTCCTGAACTTGAAAAGAATAAACAACACACCATCGATGTGGTGGTAGACCGTATTATCATCAAGGAAGGTATCCGTAGTCGTCTCTTTGATTCGATTGAAGCAGCCCTTCGTATCGCAGAAGGTTATGTGGTCATCGATACTATGGATGATTCAGAGTTGCTTTTTTCAGAACACTATGCTTGTCCAGTTTGCGGCTTTACAGTTCCGGAATTAGAACCTCGTCTCTTCTCCTTCAATGCACCATTTGGTTCTTGTAGTGAGTGTGATGGTTTGGGGATCAAGCTAGAGGTTGATACGGACTTAGTCGTACCAGATGCTAGCAAGACCCTTCGCGAGGGAGCCTTAGCGCCTTGGAATCCGATCTCTTCTAACTATTATCCAAATATGCTGGAACAAGCCATGACAGCTTTTGGAGTGGATATGGATACGCCTTTTGAGGACTTGTCTGAGGAGAATAAACATCTCATTTTCTATGGTTCAGATGGGAAAGAATTCCATTTCCACTATGAGAATGAATTCGGTGGAGTTCGTGATATCGATATTCCATTTGAAGGAGTGATTGGTAATATCAAGCGTCGCTATCATGAAACCAATAGCGACTACACTCGTACACAGATGCGTCTCTATATGAACGAGCTGACTTGTGGCACTTGTCATGGTTACCGTCTCAATGACCAAGCCTTATCTGTTCGTGTAGGAGGAGAGAAAGCCCCTCATATTGGAGAAATTTCAGACCTCTCCATCGCAGACCATTTGGAGGTTATTGATCAACTAAGCCTATCTGAAAATGAAGCCATCATTGCTCGTCCGATTCTTAAGGAAATCAAGGACCGCTTGACCTTCCTTAATAACGTTGGTCTCAACTATCTGACACTTTCTCGTTCAGCAGGAACACTATCAGGTGGGGAGAGCCAACGTATTCGCTTGGCAACCCAGATTGGTTCCAATCTCTCAGGAGTCCTCTATATCTTAGATGAGCCGTCTATCGGTCTTCACCAGAGGGACAATGACCGCCTGATTGCCAGTCTGAAAAAGATGCGTGACTTGGGGAACACCTTAATCGTGGTAGAACATGATGAAGACACCATGCGAGAGGCGGATTATTTGATCGACGTTGGCCCTGGTGCAGGGGTCTTTGGTGGAGAGATTGTTGCTGCAGGTACACCCAAGCAGGTGGCTCGCAATAGCAAATCCATTACAGGACAGTATCTATCAGGAAAACGTGCGATTCCAGTGCCGTCAGAACGCCGTGTTGGAAATGGTCGTTTTATCGAAGTGACAGGTGCGCGTGAGAATAACTTGCAAAATATTACCGCTCGTTTCCCACTCGGGAAATTTATTGCGGTGACGGGTGTGTCAGGTTCTGGGAAATCTACCTTGATTAACAGTATCCTCAAAAAGGCCATTGCTCAAAAACTCAATCGCAATTCAGACAAGCCTGGTAAGTTTAAGACGATTACAGGAATTGAGCATATCGATCGTCTGATTGATATTGACCAGAGTCCTATTGGAAGAACACCAAGGTCTAACCCTGCTACCTATACAGGTGTCTTTGATGACATTCGAGACCTCTTTGCTCAGACAAATGAAGCCAAGATTCGAGGTTACAAAAAGGGTCGTTTCAGTTTTAACGTCAAGGGTGGTCGCTGTGAGGCCTGCTCAGGTGACGGGATTATCAAGATTGAGATGCACTTCTTGCCAGATGTTTACGTGGCTTGTGAAGTCTGCCACGGAACCCGCTACAACAGTGAAACCCTAGAAGTTCACTACAAGGAAAAGAATATCTCGCAAGTCTTGGATATGACAGTCAACGATGCGGTAGAATTTTTCAAACACATTCCGAAAATTCAACGCAAACTCCAGACTATCAAAGATGTTGGTCTAGGCTATGTGACCTTGGGACAACCAGCCACGACACTTTCTGGTGGAGAAGCGCAGCGTATGAAGTTGGCTAGCGAGCTCCATAAACGCTCGACCGGTAAATCCTTTCTACATTCTAGATGAACCGACAACTGGTCTTCATACCGAGGATATCGCGCGTCTACTGAAGGTCTTGTCTCGCTTTGTAGATGATGGTAATACAGTTCTCGTGATTGAGCACAATCTAGATGTCATCAAAACAGCAGACCATATTATCGACCTAGGCCCAGAAGGCGGTGTTGGTGGTGGTACCATCATTGCAACAGGAACTCCAGAAGAAGTAGCTGCTAACCAAGCAAGCTATACAGGACAGTATTTGAAAGGAAAGTTACATCATGAATAAACGTGTGCAAGCATTTTTAGATAAAATGCAAGAAAAAGAACTAGATGGAATCATTATCAATAACCTTAAAAATGTCTACTATTTGACAGGATTTTGGGGTTCAAATGGAACAGTCTTTATCAGTCGTGACCGTCAAATTTTGGTGACGGATGCCCGCTATATCATCGCTGCTAAGCAAGAAGTTACCGGTTTTGAGATTCTTGCAGAGCGTGACGAGTTGGCTGTTATTGCAAATATTGCAAAAGACATGGGTCTTTCTCGTATCGGGTTTGAAGATGAAATTTCGGTTTCTTATTATCACCGCATGCAAGCCGCTTTTGAAGGTTTGGAACTAGTTCCACAAACTCAGTTTGTTGAAGCGCTTCGCATGATTAAGGATGAAACAGAGATTGCGACAATTCGCAAGGCTTGTTCTATCTCTGACCAAGCTTTCCACGATGCCCTTGAATTTATCAAGCCAGGGAAGACTGAAATTGAAATTGCCAACTTCCTTGATTTCCGTATGCGTGAGCTGGGAGCGGCAGGTTTGTCTTTTGACACCATCCTAGCGAGCGGCATCAACTCTTCTAAACCCCATGCTCACCCAATGCACAAGCCAGTAGAACTAGCGAAGCTATCACTATGGACTTTGGGTGCCTTTACGAGCATTATGTGAGTGATATGACTCGTACCATCTACCTAGGCCATGTCAGCGACGAACAAGCAGAAATCTACAACACTGTTTTAAAGGCTAACCAAGCATTGATTGACCAAGCTAAGGCTGGCTTAGGTTTCCGTGACTTTGACAAGATCCCTCGTGATATCATTGTGGAAGCAGGCTATGGACAATACTTTACACACGGTATCGGGCACGGTATCGGACTTGATATCCACGAAGAGCCTTACTTTAGCCAAACTTCCAAAGAAGTTATCAAAACTGGTATGGTTTTGACTGATGAACCCGGTATTTATATCGAAGGTAAATATGGAGTTCGTATCGAAGATGATATCTTGATTACAGATACCGGTTGCGAATTATTAACCCTTGCACCGAAAGAATTAATCGTAATCTAAGAAAAATGAGATAAATCGTTGACTTTTATTAGTTAAAGGTTTATACTGAAAGGCGAAAACGGTAGGTGAGGCTACCATAGGGATACGGATGACTACCGCAAAGCAGTGGAGACACTACTCGTTGGTCAACAGTCCTGGTCGCGAAGGTCAAGACTAAGCTCATTACATCGCCCTATGGAGTTAAAGCTTGAACGAAAACAGATCATAAGTTTTTTAGTCCTACCATTTTATGGTAGGATTTTCTGCTGTTTTAAAACAAAGAAAGGAGACAAACGATGCAAATTGACGATCATCCAGAACCGCACATACACAGCCCAATCGCTGATTTGTGTCGTTCTGTCCCTATAAAGTGATTGGTCTCTGTGTATGATACTCTTCGAAAATCAAATTCAAACCACGTCAACGTCGCCTTGCCGTACTCAAGTACAGCCTGTGGCTAGTTTCCTAGTTTGCTCTTTGATTTTCATTGAGTATGAAATCGCCATTCATACAGATAGGAGAAACCAATGAAAACTACAAAAGAAAGACTAGCAACAGCTATTCAAACTCCATTAAAAGATAGTCTAGCTTTTTACCATACAAGTATAAAAGGCTTAGACCAAGAACAAGTCGAAGAAAACCGTGACCTATATGGTGAAAACACCATCACAAAAGGTCAAGAGGATTCCATCTTTAAAAAGATTTATGAGTCCATTATCAATCCTTTCACAATCATTTTGCTTGTGATTGCCTTTATTTCTCTCGTTACAAACGTCTGGCTTGCCAAACCTGGCCAAGAGGACCCTACGACCTCTATTATTATCGTTGTCTTGGTTTTGATTTCAGGAGGCATCCGTTTTGTCCAAGAGTTGCGGAGCGACAAGGCGACAACCAATCTTTCAAAAATGATTGTCAACACTGCAACTGTTATTCGCGATGGTCTTGAACAAGAGTTGCCAATCGATGAGTTGGTTGTGGGAGATCTCGTGAAATTGAGTGCGGGAGACATGATTCCAGCAGATGTCATCTTATTCGAATCGCGCGACTTTTTCGTTCAACAGTCAGGTTTGACTGGAGAAAGTGATGCAGTTGAAAAGCTAGCTTTAAATAAAGCCACTGGTCAAAATGTAGATAGTCTCTTAGAAACAGAATCTTTGGCATTCATGGGGACAAACGTTATCTCAGGAAGTGCGACAGCTATGGTCCTAGCAGTTGGTGATGACACCATGATGGGAGCCATTGAGCAAACTCTCAACACTTATGATGAACCAACTTCTTTTGAACGTGAAATGAACAGCATTTCCTGGCTATTGATCCGCTTGATGCTTGTCATGGTTCCAATCGTGTTTTTCGCAAATGGATTGACCGATGGAGACTGGCTAGAGGCTGGAGTATTTGCCTTGAGCGTCGGTGTCGGTCTTACACCAGAAATGCTTCCGATGATTATTACAGCCAGCTTAGCAAAAGGTTCCATTATCATGGCCAAGGAAAAGGTAGTCATCAAAAAACTCAATGCTATCCAAGACTTAGGAGCAATCGATATCCTTTGTACGGATAAAACTGGAACACTAACACAAGATGAGATTGTCTTAGAATATCCCTTGGATATCCATGGTGATTTGGATATGGCGGTCTTAAGAAGAGCTTATCTAAATTCACATTTTCAAACAGGTTTGAAGAACTTGATGGACCGTGCCATCATCAGTAGAACTGAAAAAGAAGCCAAGGAACATGTTATCCTACAAAATTTGGATACTAGCTTCCAAAAAATCGACGAACTACCATTTGATTTTGAACGTAGACGCATGAGTGTTATCGTCAAAGATGATAGTAATGTTGTTAGTATGGTGACCAAAGGCGCCTTGGAAGAAATGTTGAACATTTCGACACATGTGGAATATCGTGGAGAAATAATCCCTATTACGGAAGATATTCGCCAAGAAGTACTGGCAGAAGTTGGTCAATTAAACAGTCAAGGTTTGCGTGTATTAGGTGTTGGTTACAAGTCAGGTCTACGTGAAGATTATGCCTATGCTGTGACTGATGAAAGTGACATGATTCTTACAGGTTACCTTGCCTTTTTGGATCCACCAAAACCATCTGCAGCACCCGCTATTCAAGCTCTACTTGAGCATGGTGTCAAAACAAAAATTTTAACTGGAGATAACGAGAAAGTAACCCAAGCCATCTGTGAAAAGGTTGGATTGGACGTTGAGCATATGCTCTTAGGTGCTGACATTGATCAAATGACAGACCAAAAATTGGCAGAAGTGGTTGAAAAAGTAACAGTCTTTGCTAAATTGTCACCTGACCAAAAAGCCCGCATCATTCTACAGTTAAAGAGAAATGGTCATGCCGTTGGTTATATGGGTGACGGTATTAATGATGCCCCGTCTATGAAGGTGGCAGATGTTGGAATTTCCGTTGATACAGCAGTAGATATCGCAAAGGAAACAGCTGATGTTATTTTGCTGGACAAGGATCTCATGGTTCTTGAAACAGGTATCGTTGAAGGCCGGAAGGTCTACGCCAACATGACCAAATACATCAAGATGACCGTTAGTTCAAACTTTGGGAATATCTTCTCCCTGTTGGTTGCAAGTATCTTCTTGCCATTTTTACCAATGGCTCCTGTTCATCTCATTGTCCTAAACCTAGTCTACGATTTATCTTGTGTGGCATTGCCGTTTGATAATGTGGATCAAGACTTCCTAAAACAACCCCATACATGGGAAGCAAAATCTATTACTAGATTTATGGTTTGGATGGGCCCAATCTCATCTGTCTTTGATATTTTGACCTTTATTTTCCTCTACTTTATTATTGTTCCTTTGATGACAGGCTATCATTATGTTCATGGGTCAGAATCTGCCCTTCAGTTTATTATCTTGTTCCAAACAGGATGGTTCATTGAATCTATGTGGTCTCAAACTATGGTTATCCATATGCTTCGTACGGCAAAAGTTCCTTTTGTACAAAGCAGACCAGCTTGGCTTGTAATCTTGACAACCTTGGTTGCCGCAATTTTCGTAACTAGTCTGCCTTATGGACCGCTAGTAAATATTCTTCGTTTAGCTCCATTAGGACTTCCATACTTCTTGTTCTTGGTCGGTATTATTTTCTTGTACATGTTTAGCGTCACAGTTATTAAGAAATTTTACATTAAGAAATATAAAGAATGGTTATAGTTCGGTTTTTGTCAAGAAAAAAGATAGAAAACTTGGGGAAAAAGTTAAATTTTTTTAAAAATAGGTCGCAAGTCGGATGTTTTTTATGGTATAATAGAATAAACTGATAGTAACATGTAGCGAAAGGGGTAGGTACATGATCAAAATATATACAGTCTCAAGTTGTACTAGCTGTAAAAAAGCTAAGACCTGGCTCAATGCCCACCAGTTAAGTTATAAAGAACAAAACCTTGGAAAAGAAGGAATTTCGCGAGAAGAATTATTAGATATTCTAACAAAAACAGACAATGGAATTGCGAGCATTGTATCATCAAAGAATCGCTACGCTAAAGCTCTTGGAGTTGATATTGAAGATTTGAGTGTCAATGAAGTGCTTAATTTAATCATGGAAACACCACGCATCCTAAAAAGTCCAATTCTTGTTGACGAGAAACGTTTACAAGTTGGCTATAAAGAAGATGACATTCGTGCCTTCTTGCCACGCTCTGTCCGCAATGTAGAAAATGCAGAAGCACGTTTACGTGCAGCACTATAAAACATAAAGGCTGGGAGTGACTCCTAGCCTTATTTGATAGATAAATAAGGAAAAATAAATATGAAGAAGATAGTTATCGGTACAGTTGCGCTCCTATTTTTGCTAGCTGGCTGTGGACAGAAAAAAGAGTCTGCGGAACCTTCTAAAGATATAACGACAGAAGCTCTTCAATCAACTTTGCCTGTTCTAGAAAATGCCAATAACAATACAGTTGTAACCAAGACACTTGTCCTACCTGCTGATGAAAATGGGGTTCAACAAACCCAGACCATTACCTATAAGGGCAAACAGTTCTTGACCTTAACGATTCAGCAAAAACGACAAGTTTCAGAAGACCTCAAGAACTTTATTGCAGAGCATGGATTAGAGGAAGCAAGAAAGGCCTTGAAAGAAGGAGAAGACAAGGATGAATCGGTCCAAGAAGCACGTAAAATTCCTGGATTTAACATTGAAACCAATCTTTTAAGTGAAACCGAGATTGAAACAAAAACAAGTTATGATTTTCAAGTTCTAGACGTTAAAAAGGCAAGCGAAAGCGAATATTTAAAAAATGTGGGATTAGAAAATCTACTAAAAAACGAACCAGAAGAATATATTGAAAATCGAGTTGCAAGTGGCGCGACTGTCCAGTAAGGAAGTCACATAAAATCAGCAAAATCAGGCTGTGTCATTTGTAGAATGACTGTGAATGTGCTATAATAGTACTATTCTAAGGAAAGAGGGTGTTAGAATGGGATTTACTGAAGAAACCGTACGTTTTAAATTGGATGATTCCAATAAAAAAGAAATTAGTGAAACATTGACAGAAGTCTATGCTTCATTGAACGAGAAGGGGTATAACCCTATTAACCAAATTGTGGGCTATGTTCTCAGTGGAGACCCAGCTTACGTTCCTCGTTACAATAACGCAAGAAATCAAATCCGTAAATACGAACGCGATGAGATTGTTGAAGAATTGGTCCGCTACTACCTTAAGGGACAAGGAGTCGATCTATAACCAATGAGAATTATGGGGTTGGACGTTGGTTCCAAAACAGTAGGAGTAGCGATTAGCGATCCGCTAGGGTTTACAGCACAAGGGCTCGAAATCATCCAAATCAATGAAGATCAAGGAGAGTTCGGCTTTGAACGACTCAAGGAATTGGTTGACACCTATAAGGTGGAGCGCTTTGTTGTTGGTTTACCTAAAAATATGAACAATACCAGTGGACCGCGGGTGGAAGCGAGTCAAGCCTATGGAGCAAAACTGGAAGAACTCTTTGGTTTGCCAGTCGAGTACCAGGATGAGCGCCTAACCACGGTTGCTGCTGAGCGCATGTTGATTGAGCAAGCAGACATTAGTCGCAATAAGCGTAAAAAAGTTATTGATAAATTGGCAGCTCAGTTGATTTTGCAAAATTATTTAGATAGAAAATTTTAAGACAGAGGAGAAACTATGTCACACGATCATAACCACGATCACGAAGAACGTGAGCTTATTACACTTGTAGATGAGCAAGGAAACGAAACTTTATTTGAAATCCTTTTGACTATTGACGGAAAAGAAGAATTTGGTAAAAACTATGTTCTTCTTGTACCAGTTAATGCAGAAGAAGATGAAAACGGTGAAGTTGAAATCCAAGCATACTCATTCATCGAAAATGAAGATGGAACTGAAGGTGAATTGCAACCAATCCCTGAAGATTCAGAAGATGAGTGGAACATGATTGAAGAAGTCTTCAACAGCTTTATGGAGGAGTGATACAGTCTGGGAGACTGTATCAGCCCAGTTCCTTAAAATAAGAGAGAACTGGTAAGTCCAGTGGACGTTTTTAGCCTGACGCTAAAAATAAAATTTAGCTAGGGATTAGCTAATTAGGTAAGAGGTTGGGATAAGAATCCCGGCCTCGCTTTTTATTAGCCATCAAATTTTGACGCGGTAGCTGATTGGACTTTTTGTTCGTCTTTTAGACTACAAAAAGATCCTAATCAGCCTCGCGGGGCTGGGACTACGAAATCGAGACTTCGTCGATCGATTTCTGTCCCACCGCCTTTTTTGTTAAGGAGATAAGCATGATTGAAGTAGAAAAATGGCTTCATAGTCGGATTGGCTTGAATTTTAGATCAGGATTGGACGGATGCAAAGAGCGGTAGATTTGCTGGGGAATCCTGAGCAAACCTATCCAATTATCCATGTGACAGGGACAAATGGCAAGGGGTCAACTATTGCTTTTATGAGGGAGCTTTTTGTTGCCCATGGGAAAACGGTTGGTACCTTTACTTCGCCCCACATTGTCAGCATCCATGACCGTATCTGTATTAATGGTGAGCCTATATCGGACGAGGATTTTATTCGTTTAGCAGATCAAGTCAAAGCAATGGAGCAAAGACTTTTAGAAACCCACGATCAGCTATCTTTTTTTGAGTTGCTGACCTTGATTGCTTTGCTTTATTTTAAAGAGCAAAAAGTAGATTTGGTCCTACTGGAAGTTGGGATAGGTGGACTTCTTGATACCACTAATGTGGTGACAGGAGAAATTGCAATCATCACATCAATCGGTCTCGATCACCAGGAGACCTTGGGCGATAGTTTAACAGCAATTGCAGAGCAGAAAGCAGGAATTTTTAAGCCCGGGAAATCAGCTGTGATTGCAAATTTAGCACCGGAAGCCCAACTCGTTTGTCAAAAAACCGCTACTAATTTGGGTGTAAGTCTCTACCAAGCTAATAAAGATTTTTCTTTCCAAAATGGGAACTTTTCTTCTTCTCTAGCTGACTTTCACCACCTAATATTGGGATTGGAAGGAACTTATCAGGAGGAAAATGCAGCTCTTGCCTTGCAGGCTTTTCTACTATTTACGGTACAAAGAAACGAGAAAGTAGATCAAGAAGCAGTACGTGCTGCCTTGCAAGCTACTAAATGGGCTGGAAGGCTAGAAGCTATCACTGAGCACATCTATTTGGATGGGGCTCACAATTTACCAGCTCTAGAGCGATTGGTTGAGTTTATCCAAGAAAAAATCCAGCAAGGGTATCAGCCTCACATCCTATTTGGTGCCCTAAAGCGGAAAGATTATAGTGGGATGCTTACTTATTTAACAGAGCATTTACCTGATGTAGCTCTCTATGTTACGAGTTTTGACTATCAGGGTTCCTTGGAAGAGCAAGACTTTGGAGATTATACAAGCATTGCTTCCTATCGAGATTTTATAGATAATTTTGAGAGTTCTGCAGGGGAGCAAGACTTGCTATTTGTGACAGGATCTCTCTATTTTATATCAGAGGTTCGCGCTTGTTTCATGGCCTCAGAGTCATTTGATTGACCCTCCTATCTTTATTTGTTATAGTAAAGGTGTGGTGGCTCGGCAGGGTTATTCTGATTTTAAGCCACTAAAAGAAAGGAGCCATCATGTCACTAAAAAAATTCACACTTTCTCTTGCTTCTTTGGCAAGTCTTAGTCTCTTAGTTGCATGTTCGCCAAAAGAGCAGGCAGCTCCTTCAACTCAAGCAAGTACTAGTACGGAAGTAACGACTGCTCAGTCAGCAGAAACGACTGTTTCTAGTTCTACGGCTAGCTCAGTAACGAACATCGATGGGACCTATAAAGGGCAAGATGAGGGAGATAGCATTACTCTCGTTGTTACTGGTAATACTGGAACATGGACAGAAGTAGAACCTGATGGTGATCAGGAAATTAAAAAGGTTACCTTCGAACCAGAAGTCAGAGAGTCTTTATTGGAGATGATATCAAGGTTTATGTAGCTGATGGCAATCAAATGATCATTGATGATATGGATCGCGAAATTTCTGATCGTATCGTTCTAAAAAAATAGACATCTTTTGTAAGGATTTGAATCTCGTTAACACGGATTCGGGTCCTTTTTTCTATAATCAATTTTTGGCATAAAAAATCCATACGATTAAGGTAGCTATTTTCTACCAAAAAAGTATGGAGGGATAGTTTTTATTAAAGGAACTGCTCTTGTAAAAAGTGAGCGACTCCGTCTTCTTCGTTGGTTAGTGGTAATTGCTCGTCTGCGAAAGAAAGTAGAGCGGGATTAGCATTTTTCATGGCATATCCTCTACCTGCAAAGGAGAGCATTTCTTGGTCATTGTGTTCGTCACCAAAGGCAATCAGGTTCTGTCTGTCTATATTCATGACATTTAGAAGGTATTCAAGAGCAAAGGCCTTGTGAACACCTTTTGGAGTACATTCAAGAATGTTCAAGGGACCGCCCCAAGTATTGATATTAAGTTGATGCTTGTAAAAGCTAGTCATCTCTTCTGCTAGTGCATATTTATCGTCTGCCCTAGTTTGTAATAAAATACAGTTAGGCCCCTTAGTCACTAAGTCAGACTTGAATTGATTTTCAGGTCGAAAGTTTTCAACACCAAACAATTTAGGATCTGCAATTTCCTTGTCTGGGGCTGTAATGTAAAACTTTTTACGGTATTCACCTGCGATAAAGTCTGCCTCGATATCCTCTTTTCGTTTTACGATATCCAAGAGATATTTTTTGTCCACAGTAAGGCATTTTTCATGTTGCCAAGCTCTACCAGGTAGGTGAGTGAGCGAACCGTTGAAGTTAATCATAGGAGTCTCAAGTTCAAGTTGGTCATAAAAATCTTTGGCCATACGATATGGGCGACCGGTTGCGATAACCACATGGTGGCCTTTCTTAGAAATTTTTTTAATGGTTTCTTTTGTAAAGTCAGAGAGTTTGCTTTCTCCATTAAGTAAGGTACCATCTAAGTCCACGGCAATCATTTTTTTAGTCATAAAATCCTCCCGAATTTAGTTTCAGATAAGATGTTTCCTATTATATCAAAAAGCTGAAAGAAAAGCTGACTATAAGCAAAAATAAGAAGAATTATATCCTCTAAGAATTTTTAAAAATAGGAAAAACAGCTTGAAAATGTGAATGATTGATGATATAATAGTCACATTGTTCGTAAAATGACAAAGGAGATTAAAAATGGACAAATTATTTAAACTAAAAGAGCACGGGACAGATGTCCGTACAGAGGTGCTTGCTGGTTTAACAACTTTCTTTGCAATGAGTTATATTCTCTTTGTAAACCCTCAAATGCTTTCGCAAACAGGAATGCCTGTTCAGGGTGTATTCTTGGCAACAATCATCGGTTCTGTAGTAGGAACTTTGATGATGGCTTTCTATGCTAACTTGCCATACGCACAAGCTCCAGGTATGGGACTTAATGCTTTCTTTACATTTACGGTTGTATTCGGAATGGGCTATACTTGGAAGAAGCTCTTGGTATGGTCTTCATCTGTGGGATTATTTCACTGATTATCACACTAACCAATGTTCGTAAAATGATCATTGAGTCTATTCCTGCAACTCTTCGTTCAGCAATTTCAGCTGGTATTGGTGTTTTCCTTGCCTATGTTGGTATTAAGAATGCTGGTCTCCTAAAATTCTCGATTGACCCAGGTACTTATACAGTAGCAGGTGAAGGAGCAGACAAGGCTCAAGCAGCGATTACTGCAAATGCAGCAGCTGTTCCAGGATTGGTAGATTTCAATACTCCAGCAGTATTGGTAGCTATTGCAGGTCTTGCCATTACAATCTTCTTTGTTGTCAAAGGTATTAAAGGTGGAATCATTCTTTCTATTTTGACAACTACAGTCCTTGCGATTGCGGTTGGTCTTGTTAATTTGTCAGGAATCGATTTTGCTAGCAACAATCTTTCAGCAGCAGTTAACGACCTAGGAACTTTATTTGGTGCAGCCCTTGGTTCAGAAGGTTTGGGTTCTCTGATTTCAAATACTTCACGTTTACCTGAAACCTTGATGGCCATTCTTGCCTTCTCATTGACTGATATTTTTGATACAATTGGTACTCTTATCGGTACAGGTGAAAAAGTTGGGATCATCGCATCAAGTGGTGAGAACAATGAATCAGCTAAATTAGATAAGGCTCTATATTCTGACTTGGTGGCGACATCAGTTGGTGCCATTGCAGGTACTTCAAACGTTACAACTTATATTGAGTCAGCAGCAGGGATCGGTGCTGGTGGACGTACTGGATTGACAGCCTTAGTTGTTGCTATCTGTTTTGCTCTATCAAGCTTCTTTAGCCCACTTCTTGCCATTGTGCCTTCAGCTGCGACAGCACCAATTTTGATTATCGTCGGAATTATGATGCTCTCTAACTTGAAAAACATCCCTTGGGATGATATGTCAGAAGCTATTCCAGCCTTCTTCACATCTATCTTTATGGGATTCAGTTACTCCATTACACAAGGAATTGCCGTTGGTTTCCTAACTTACACTTTAGCGAAGATTGTTAAAGGTCAAGTTAAGGAAGTGCATGTCATGATTTGGATTTTAGACGCTCTGTTCATCTTTGAACTACATTAGCATGGCTCTAAACTAAAGACAAAAAAACTTTAAAAAAAGAAGGAGGAAACTCCTCTTTTTTTATTACTAGAAATGTCGCAAAAGAAAAACTTTTTGGTATAATAATAACATGCACAAAAAAATGAAGATGAACTAATCGCTCTTGGACAAGAGTTGGGTAGTCTACTTGAAAAAAATGATGTATTGATTTTAACTGGTGAATTAGGTGCTGGAAAAAAACCACATTAACAAAAGGTCTAGCTAAAGGACTAGGGATTCATCAAATGATCAAAAGTCCTACTTATACCATTGTTCGAGAATATGAAGGACGCCTACCCTTATATCACTTGGATGTTTATCGTATCGAAGGGAGATGCAGATTCAATCGACCTTGATGAATTTCTTTTTGGTTCAGGTGTGACAGTTATTGAGTGGGGACACCTATTAGGGTGAGGCTCTTCCAGCCGACTATCTGGAATTAGAAATTCTTAAAGATGGTGAGGGGCCGTGAAGTTGTCTTTTCATGCTCATGGTCAACGAGCGACAGAACTTTTGAAGAGGCTTACGAATGGAGTATGATTTATTAATTCGTGAAGCAGAAGTTGAGGATGCTACAGAACTTATTGCACTTTTGGATCAGATTGGTCATGAATCTAGTTTTACCAGTCTGGATGAAAATGGAATTGCAATGAGTGAATCTGAGATGCAGCGTTTTATTAACAAGCAGGCCCAGTCGGATAATCAGATTACTTTACTAGCTTATTTGAATGAAGAATTGGCAGGAGTGATCAATATAACGGCTGATCAACGTCCGCGAGTTCGGCATATTGGGGATATCTTTTTGGGTATCAAAAAAGCCTATTGGGGAAATGGTCTTGGTAGTATCTTGATGGAAGAAGCTATTGAGTGGGCCCAATCGAGCGGAAGTATTCGACGTTTACAATTGACAGTTCAAAAACGAAATCTGGCAGCTGTTCATCTATATAAAAAGCTGGGCTTCATCATTGAAGGCCAGCAGGAACGCGGCGCTTGTATAGAAGGAGGAGAGTTTCTTGATGTTTACCTGATGGGTCGACTGATAGACGAATAAATATATGGTAAAAAAAATAATCGGAATGTTTTTAGGCTTTGTTCTTGTGACAGTGCTTGGTGTGGGAGCTTATGCCTATACTATCTACCAACAAAGTACACAGACTTTAGCCAAAACTTATAAACAAATCGGAGAAGAAACCAAGGTTATCGAGGCAACTGAACCATTGACAATCCTATTGATGGGGGTAGATACGGGGAATGTTGAACGTACAGATCCATGGGCAGGAAATAGTGATTCAATGATCTTGGTAACAGTGAATCCTAAAACCAAGAAAGTCGTTATGATGAGTTTGGAACGTGATATTCTGACACAAAATCCAACAACCAGATGGTAGTGTTAGAGAAGCTAAACTCAACGCTGCCTATGCTGATGGTGGGGCAGAGCTTGCCATTTCGACCATTCAAAAAATGATGAATATCCATATCGACCGCTATGTGATGGTCAATATGCACGGTCTTCAAAGAATGGTTGATGCTGTCGGAGGTATCACAGTAAACAACACTCTAGGTTTTCCAATCTCTATCCAAGACCAGGAACCATTTAACACGATTTCTATCGGTGTTGGGGAACAAACCCTAAATGGTGACGAGGCGCTAGTATATTCACGCATGCGCTATCAGGATCCAGAGGGAGACTACGGTCGTCAGAAACGTCAGCGCGAAGTCATCCAAAAGATTGTTGAAAAAATTCTTAGTTTGAATAGTGTCAGCCACTATCAAGAAATTTTGAAGGCTCTTAGCGATAACATGCAGACAAATATCGAGATTACGACAACAACGATTCCTCAGTTGATGGGCTACCAAGATTCCTTTAAGAATATTGAGTCTCAGCAATTGCGTGGAGAGGATGCAATGATTGATGGGACATCTTACCAAATCGTGACATCTGAGCATTTGTTAAAAATGCAAAATCTCTTACGCCGTTCATTGGATAAACCAGAAGTTACCGAATTGGAGACAAATGTAGTCTTGTATGAAAATATTTATGGGCGTTTACCACAAACAACTGGTTCTGTTGCAGATCAAGAACAACAAGGCCAACAAGTACAACAAGAACAATAAGAAATGAATACTAAAATCGTAGGAATTTTCCTGCGATTTTTTCAAAGAAATCCGAATAGATAGGTAGGAGGAAAAAATGAAAGCGGAAATCATAGCTGTTGGAACAGAGATTCTAACAGGTCAAATTGTCAATACCAATGCACAGTTTTTATCTGAAAGTTGGCTGAAATCGGTGTGGATGTCTACTTCCAAACGGCTGTAGGGGATAATGAATCTCGTCTCTTATCCTTGTTGGAGATTGCTAAGAATCGTAGCAATCTGGTTATCCTAACAGGAGGATTGGGACCGACAGAGGATGATTTGACCAAACAAACCTTGGCTCAATTTCTAGGGCGTGATTTGACTTTTGATGCTCAAGCGCAGGCTAAACTAGATGACTTTTTTGCTCATCGACCGGACTATGCCCGAACTCCAAATAATGAACGTCAAGCTCAAATTGTTGAGGGTTCAATCCCGCTACCTAATGAAACAGGACTAGCAGTTGGTGGTATGATTGAGGTGGCTGGCGTGACCTATGTCGTCCTACCAGGGCCACCAAGCGAACTGAAACCCATGGTTTTAAATGAATTGCTTCCGAGATTGACAACTGGAGCTAAGTTGTACTCACGTGTGTTGCGTTTCTTTGGCATTGGCGAGAGCCAGCTAGTAACGATTCTGTCGGATTTGATTGAAGAGCAGACAGATCCAACCTTGGCACCTTATGCAAAAATAGGAGAAGTGACTCTGCGTTTGTCTACCAAGGCTTCTAGTCAAGAAGAAGCAAGAAAATCTTTGGATCGTCTTGAGGTTCAAATTCTTGCACGCCAGACTTTTGAAGGTGTTGCTTTAAAGGATATCTGCTATGGTTATGGTGAGGAAGCGAGTCTAGCTAGTGTAGTTGTTGAGGACTTGAAAAAGCAGCATAAAACCATAACGGCTGCGGAAAGTTTGACAGCAGGGCTTTTTCAAGCAACTTTGGCAGACTTTTCGGGAGTGTCAGCTATCTTTAAAGGTGGTTTTGTCACTTATAGTCTAGAAGAAAAGGCTAAGATGTTAGATATTCCACAAGTAGAGTTGGAAAAACATGGAGTTGTTTCAGCCTTTACGGCGGAAAAAATGGCAGATCAGGCACGGCTTAAAACTCAATCAGACTTTGGAGTTAGCTTGACAGGAGTGGCTGGTCCGGATAGTCTAGAAGGGCATCCTGCTGGTACAGTTTTTATCGGTTTGTCTCAAGCCTCAGGCACAGAAGTTGTTCAGGTCAATATAGCTGGAAGAAGTCGAGCAGATGTTCGTAAAATTGCAGTCATGCATGCTTTTAACTTAGTTCGCAAAGCTTTATTAAGTGACTGACTTTTGATATAATAGAAGAAGGTTCTTAGAATCATTAAAATATAGGAGAACAAAATGGCGAAAAAACCAACAAAAAAATTAGATGAAATTGGGAAAAAATTTGGAGCTGATCGTGAAAAAGCTTTGAATGATGCTCTTAAATTGATTGAAAAAGATTTTGGTAAGGGCTCAATCATGCGCTTGGGTGAGCGTGCAGAGCAAAAAGTGCAAGTGATGAGTTCAGGCTCTTTGGCACTTGATATTGCACTCGGTTCAGGTGGTTATCCAAAGGGGCGTATCATCGAAATCTACGGTCCAGAGTCATCAGGTAAGACAACAGTTGCCCTTCACGCTGTAGCGCAAGCACAAAAAGAAGGTGGAATTGCAGCCTTTATCGATGCGGAACATGCTCTAGACCCAGCTTATGCAGCGGCACTTGGGGTTAACATTGACGAATTGCTCTTGTCACAACCAGACTCAGGTGAGCAAGGTCTTGAAATTGCAGGGAAATTGATTGACTCAGGTGCGGTTGACCTTGTGGTTATTGACTCAGTTGCAGCTCTTGTACCTCGTGCGGAAATCGATGGAGATATCGGAGATAGCCACGTTGGTCTTCAAGCTCGTATGATGAGCCAAGCTATGCGTAAACTCGGTGCTTCTATCAACAAGACAAAGACAATTGCTATCTTCATCAACCAGTTGCGTGAAAAAGTAGGGGTTATGTTTGGAAATCCAGAAACAACTCCTGGTGGACGCGCCCTTAAATTCTATGCTTCAGTCCGTTTGGATGTGCGTGGAAGTACACAAATCAAGGGGACTGGTGATCAAAAAGATACAAACGTTGGTAAAGAAACCAAGATTAAGGTTGTGAAAAACAAGGTGGCTCCACCGTTCAAAGAAGCTCTTGTCGAAATCATGTATGGTGAAGGGATTTCTAGAACTGGTGAACTCTTGAAGATTGCTAGTGATTTGGATATTATCCAAAAAGCAGGTGCTTGGTACTCATACAAGGGTGAAAAAATTGGACAAGGTTCTGAGAATGCTAAGAAATACTTGGCAGATCACCCAGAAATATTTGATGAAATTGACCACCAAGTTCGTGTTCAATATGGTTTAATTGAAGAGGAAGAAGGTTCTAAAGCAAGTGCAGCAGCTGATGCAGATTCTAACCAAGAAGTAACACTTGATTTGGGCGACGCTCTTGAAATCGAAATTGAAGAATAAAAAGAAAAGTAGCAGTAAAACTGCTACTTTTTGTTTCATGATGACTAGTGGTCACTAAAGCGTCGGTATTCGATACGAAAGTCGAAGTAGTTCTCTTCTTGCAATTTTTGAAAGATGTTCCGATAGGCCTCTTCATCAAAGTGGTCGCCACGATAGAGAATTTCGAAACTCATTCCCTCGTATTCCAAGAAGGCGTTGGCAGTTTTAAAGCCATTTTGTAAGTAAAAGTCCATGCGGGATTTTCTTTGTTCGAGATTGTCACAGTCTTCGTCTAATCGCTCCACTTCAAGAATCATCGTACGCTGGTAAAAATCAATGAGTTTTTCAATGATTTCTCTCCCGTACCCATGACTGCGGAGATGGGGCATAATGGCAAAGAAGCTGATGTAGAAAGCTTTTTGATTAGAAATGGCAAAAGCGAAGCCGACAAATTCTTCTTCGTTATAAAAGGCGAAAAAGTGGGCGTCATCTCTATCCTGGTAACTTAAAAATTCCTCCAAAGAGACGCGTTCTTCTTCAGGGAAGGCCTCCTTGTTTAATTGTTCCACTTTCTCAAGATCTGGAAATACATCTGTAATTAACTGACTTGTTAAGCTCATACATACCCTCCTTTTCTGTCACGATTATACCAGATTGTTTACATATAGGCAACGCTTTCTTAAGGGAACTCCCTTGTTCCTCAACTTGAAAGCTGATATAATAGCCTTATGAATAAAAAATCAACGGTGGACTTGATTCATGGTCCCATTCTTCCTTCACTGATTAGTTTTGCATTACCGATTCTATTGTCCAACATCTTTCAGCAACTCTACAATACAGCTGATATTTTGATTGTTGGGCGTTTTTTAGGGCAAAATTCCTTGGCAGCAGTCGGAGCTACGACAGCCATTTTTGATTTGATTATTGGATTTGCTCTCGGAGTCGGAAATGGGATGGGAGTTGTTATTGCTCGGCTTTATGGCGCTCGTAATTTTACAAAGATTAAAGAGGCTGTCGCAGCGACTTGGATTTTAGGTGCAATCCTGAGTGGTCTTGTGATGCTGATGGGTTTCTTCGGTCTTTATCCGCTCTTACAATATCTCGAAACACCTGCAGAAATCCTCCCTCAATCCTATGAATACATCTCAATGATTGTTAGCTGCGTGGGAGTTAGCTTTGCCTATAATCTCTTTGCAGGATTACTACGCTCGATTGGTGATAGCCTTGCGGCGCTTGCCTTTCTTATCTTTTCAGCCATTGTTAATGTCATTCTAGATTTATATTTTATTACACAACTGCAGTTGGGTGTTCAGTCTGCAGGTCTTGCAACCATCATCTCGCAAGGTTTGTCCGCTATTCTCTGTTATTTCTATATTCGCAAGAGTGTTCCAGAACTTCTTCCAGAACTTAAACATTTTAGATGGAATAAGGATCTCTATGTCGATCTCTTGGAGCAGGGGCTAGCCATGGGGCTGATGGGTTCAATCGTCTCTGTCGGAAGTGTCATCTTACAATCCTCCGTTAATAGCTTTGGAGCAGTTATTATCAGTGCCCAAACGGCAGCACGTAGAATTATGGCCTTTGCCCTATTGCCAATGACGGCAATTTCGGCTTCTATGACGACTTTTATCTCTCAAAACTTTGGGGCAAAACGTCCAGATCGTATCGTCCAAGGTCTTCGTTTAGGGAGCTATTTGAGTATGGCTTGGGCAACCTTTGCTTGTGTGTTCCTATTTTTTGCAAGCCCTAGCCTAGTTTCTTTCTTAGCGAGTTCAACAGATGGTTACTTGATTGAAAATGGGACCTTGTACCTACGTATTAGTTCTGTTTTCTATCCGTTTTTGAGTCTTTTATTGATTTATAGAAATAGTTTGCAGGGCCTCGGTCAAAAACTCTTACCCCTCATATCTAGTTTTATCGAGTTTATCGGGAAAATTGTTTTCGTCGCTTGGATTATTCCATGGGCAGGTTATACAGGTGTGATTCTATGTGAACCGCTACTTTGGCTTGTTATGACTGCACAGCTTTATATCTCACTCTCTCAGCACCCTTGGATAAAAGAAGGCAAGAAAATCTTGGCTGTCGGCGGACAATCCTAGCTTCATTTATAAAAGAAAAATCCATTTCCTCTAGTGAAAATCGACTAGACTTGTGTTATAATAAGAAAGATTAAAATGTGAAAAAAGGAGATTCCTAATGGGACGTAAATGGGCCAATATCGTAGCCAAGAAAACGGCTAAAGATGGAGCTAACTCTAAAGTATATGCAAAATTTGGTGTAGAAATCTATGTAGCAGCTAAAAAAGGTGATCCAGATCCAGAATCAAACTCAGCTTTGAAATTCGTTATCGACCGTGCTAAACAAGCGCAAGTACCAAAACACGTTATTGATAAGGCTTTGGATAAGGCTAAAGGAAATACAGACGAAACCTTTACAGAAGGACGCTACGAAGGCTTTGGGCCAAATGGTTCAATGTTGATTGTTGATACCTTGACTTCAAACGTTAACCGTACAGCTGCCAATGTCCGTGCTGCCTTTGGTAAATGGTGGAAACATGGGAGCTTCAGGTTCAGTATCTTACCTCTTTGACAACAAAGGTGTCATCGTATTTGCTGGTGACGACGCTGATGCTATCTTTGAACTCTTGCTTGAAGCAGATGTCGATGTAGACGATGTAGAAGCAGAAGAAGGAACAATCACTGTTTACACAGCTCCAACTGACCTTCACAAAGCTATTGTGGCTTTGCGCGAGTCTGGTATCGAAGAATTCCAAGTAACAGAACTTGAGATGATTCCTCAATCAGAAGTGGAATTGTCAGGAGAAGATTTAGAAACATTCGAAAAACTATACAGCGTACTTGAAGACGACGAAGACGTACAAAAGATCTATACCAATGTAGATGGGTTCTAATTAAAAAACAGTGACCAAGAGTCACTGTTTTTTAATTGTAGCAAATTCATAAAGTTTTTCTGCGGTTAGGAGGGCCATTTTGTCCATGCTTGTTTTTCCTTTTCTAAGGTCAGAAACAGTAGTCCATGGAACTCCAGCGCCTTGCGAAATAGCAGATGTAGACATCGAACTGTCTAATAATTCTTGAATAACTTTTCTCATATTTATTTGTCCTTTTTATTTTTGAGATAAATGTATACATTAATGGCGATTATAAATATAGCTATTGCACTAACCATTGGTTCCCTCTTTTCATTTGATAAAATAGAAGTTCGAAGGCCTTTCGCATCTACTTCTTAGCACTTCCTTTTTTCTTTTACTGAATTTGGGCTTTATTTTGCGATAGATGTTACTGTTTTAGGAATATTTTCTATCGCCTTTTCAAGTTATTTGAGCCGATCTTCTTTGTACATCTCAGCTAGCCCTTACCTTATCTTGATTATATCATATCACGGTACGCCGATAGATGCAAGAGTTTTTATGAAGTTTAAAAAATAAGGGGAAAATGTCGTAAATCACTGAAAAACTAAGCTATTTTATGTTAGATTCTGATACCAGTATCATATTGTTTTTGAGATTCCAATCCTAGGGCAAATTTACGGATGAGAAGAAACTGACCGTTTTCCTGTTTTGCGAAAGTCAGTACAACTGTCTTAGTATTAGAACCGAGTGAGACATAGGAGATTTTTTTAATCTCATAGTCGCCTGAAGTTGACTCAATTTCAGAATCTGGCTGTCCATGCTTGCTGATAATATCTTTGTAGTTGGAGCCACCTTTTCCTCTGTTTGCAGTATCACCTTCTATCAAAGCATCGAATTGTTCCTTGGTCCAAGTGAAGGAATCGGTATCTTCCGTATTTTCCTCATCATTATCCTCATCGGTGCTATTATCTGGTAGCGTTCCAAAATCGTCATCCTCTGTTAAAGAGGTCAGACTTCTGTATGGGTGACGAAAATTTCTAGCCAGGTCGGTAAAAACACCAGAAGGGAGTACTTGCGTTGTCAAAACAAGGAAAATGGATCCAATGCCTAGGGCAGTTCCAATAATCGCCAATATTTTACGGTTTTGGAGATTGAGGATGATACCAAAAACACCTAGGACTATAGCGATAATGGCAAAGAAAAAGGCTAGTATGCTAATGATTGGTAGCCAGGATCCAAGAAGTGCCAGGGAGCCAAAGATAATGGCGATGATTCCTAAGATTTTCTCTTCTTTTTGTTTCATTTGTAAGTTTCTCATTTCTAGTCAGGCTAAGATTTTCTCCGTGTGAGATATTGTTTATTATAGATAAAATGAGAACTAATGTCAATTTTAAATAAAATAGTTCTCCTGGAAACTTTTTTCTTGACATCTTATTTGAAAATGATAAAATAGTTCTCATGAAAACCAATTGGTTCTCGTGGAAACTATTTTGTTTAGAAGGGGGAAATCATGGATAAACCGATGTTGGTCTTTAAACGTTTTGGTCATCAGATTCACCTCATGGTGCAAAAGGAAGCCAAGCGTTGTGGTATCGAATTTATGGGTGGACCACAAGGTCAGGTCCTTCGTTTTTTAGATCGCCGTGAGCATGATCAAGAATTGACGCTTATCAAGGATATTGAACAAGAATTCAATATTACCAAGTCAGTTGCTAGTAATTTGGTCAAGCGTATGGTGCAAAATGGTTTGGTAGAGTTGGAGGTGAGTCCAAGTGATAAACGGGCGAAATTTGTTCATTTGACCGAAAAATCACGCTCTCAAATGAAGCAAGTTAAGTCTTTCTTTGATCGAATTGACCGTAGTTTGCTTGATGGTATTTCTGAAGAGAATCTCCTTATCTTTGAAGAAGTTCTTGGAAAACTACAAACAAATGTAGAAAAAATAGGAGGTAAGAATGAAGAAACTCGCTAAGCGTATCACAGGAAAAGAGTGGGGCATGATTCTAATAACTGTTCTCTTTACCTGTTGCTCGGTCTATCTAGAGTTAGAAGTACCGACTTACGTTTCAAAAATAACAGAATTACTCGGAACGCCAGGTACGGAGTTGGGAGACCTTTGGTCGCCAGCAACTAAGATGATGGGTTTGTCATTCTTGGCCTTCCTATCATCTGTAACAGTTGGATTTTTTGCCGCTCGAGTTGCAGCATCCTATACGGCTCAACTACGAAGCGATATTTTTAATCGTGTTTTGGATTACTCTCAGACAGAAATTAAACGTTTCTCTATTCCTAGTCTTTTGACTCGGACAACCAATGATATCACGCAGATTCAGATGCTCTTTACCATGGGACTACAAGTGGTCACTCGTGGTCCTATCATGGCTATTTGGGCTATTGGTAAAATCCTTGGCAAGTCTGAATACTGGATTTGGGCAGTAGTGGTGGCAGTCATCGTCAATGTTCTGATGACAACTGTCTTGATGACTTTGGCCTTTCCTAAACAATCTGTCATTCAAAAATTGACAGATAAACTCAATAGTATCACTCGTGAAAGCTTGACAGGGATTCGGGTTGTTCGTGCTTATAATGCTGAGGAATATCAAGATAAGAAATTCGAAGAAGCCAATGATGAAGTCACACGACTCAATCTCTTTGTCAGTCGCTTAATGGCCATTATGAATCCTATTATGATGGCGATTTCTAGCGGCTTGGTCCTTGCCATTTACTGGATTGGAGCCTATCTTATCAACGACGCTAGCTTGACAGAGCGTCTACCCCTCTTTAGCGATATGGTGGTCTTCATGTCCTATGCTATGCAAGTGGTAATGGGCTTCTTACTCATGGGTGCTCTCTTTATCGTCTTGCCTCGTACCTTGGTTTCTGCAGGTCGTATCAATCAAGTCTTGGACCTTCATTCCACTATTGAAAATCCTAGTCACCCACAGACAGCAAACTCTTCTGTAAAAGGTCAAGTGGAATACCGCGACGTAACCTTCCGCTACTCTAAACTCAGAAGCAGTTGTGGAACATGTCAGCTTCAAGGCAGAAGCAGGGCAAACCATTGCCTTTATCGGCTCAACTGGTTCTGGTAAATCTACTCTAGTTAACCTCTTGCCCCGTTTTTATGATGTGTCAGAGGGAGAAATTCTAGTAGACGGCGTCAATGTTCAGAATTATGACTTAGAAGATTTGCGTAATAAAGTTGGCTATATCCCTCAAAAAGCTGTGCTCTTTTCTGGAGATGTTAAGGGCAATCTCGACTTTGGTAAGAGTCAAGAAACACCACTAAGTGAAACGGCCATGTGGCAAGCTTTGGAATTGGCTCAATCTAAAAACTTTATAGAAGATAAGGAAGCCGGTCTTGACTCAGAAGTAGCTCAAGGCGGGACCAACTTCTCAGGTGGACAGAGACAACGTCTGGCCATTGCACGCGCCTTGGCTCGTAAACCAGAGATTCTCATTTTTGATGATTCATTCTCAGCCTTGGACTACAAGACAGATCGTATCTTGCGTCAAGTATTAGCTGAAAAAACACAATCCATGACCAAGTTAATCGTTGCCCAACGCATTTCAACCATTATGGATGCAGACCTAATCTTAGTCTTGGATCAAGGTAAAGTCGTGGGACAAGGCACCCACAAGGAACTTCTTGCAAGCAATGAAGTTTACCAAGAAATTGCCTATTCACAACTATCGAAGGAGGAATTGGAACATGGAAAATAAGAAAATGTCCTTATGGAAACAATGTAGACCTTTCTAGCAGGTCTCCAACTTCCCCTACTAATCGCAGTTGTGGCGGCTATATGTTCAAGTATTATCACGGTTTATGGACCAACTAAGATCAAAGAAATTACCAATTTGATTTCAGATGGGTTAATGACAGAGATTGACCTAGAGGCTGTCTCAAGTATTGCTAGTTTTTTGGTTATCCTCTATGTGCTTGGGATTATCCTGAACTATACGCAAGCCTACATTTTTTCAACTAGTATCCAACATTTCTCAAAACGTTTGCGGACAGCTATTGCTGAGAAAATCAATCGCTTGCCACTTGCTTATTTTGACCGTCATTCTCAAGGGGACACCCTTTCTCGTGTAACCAATGACGTCGATACGGCGGCTCAGTCACTTAACCAAAGCCTTGGGACAGTTCTTTCAGCTAGCTTTTTACTGATTGCTGTTTTGATTACCATGTTTGGTATGAACTGGATTTTGGCACTGGTAACCGTTGTTTCAACTCTTGTTGGATTTGCGGCGGTTTCCGTAATTATGGCCAAGTCGCAGGGCTACTTTAAAGCTCAACAAAATAACCTAGCAGCTGTAAATGGCTATGTGGAAGAAATGTACTCTGGCCACAATGTGGTGACCAGCTATAATGCTGTGGAGCCAACAAAAGAAACATTTGCAGGATTGAATCAGAATCTACATGATAGCATCTGGAAATCTCAGTTTATCTCTGGAATTATGATGCCTGCTATGTTCTTTGTTGGAAATTTTAGTTATGTTTTGGTCATTATCGTCGGTGCTGCCTTGGCTCTTGAAGGTCATATCAGTATCGGGATTATCGTAGCCTTCATGGTCTACGTACGTACCTTCTCGCAACCCTTATCACAGATTGCCCAAGGAATTACCAGCTTACAACAAGCTAGTGCAGCCATGACTCGTGTCTTCGAATTTCTAGGTGAAGAGGAAATGGAAGATGAATCTCATAAGGAAAGACAATTGACCAACATGAAGGGTGAAGTTGTCTTCGATAGAGTTTCCTTTGGTTATACTCCTGAAAAACGATCATTCATGCCTTTTCTGCGACAGCTCATGCAGGTCAAAAGGTCGCGATTGTCGGACCAACTGGTGCTGGGAAGACGACCATTGTTAACCTCTTGATGAAATTCTATGAGATTGATAAGGGAAGTATTCGCATTGATGGTGTAGATACCAAGACTATGAAGCGCTCAGAAGTACACGATGCCTTTTCAATGGTCTTGCAGGATACCTGGCTCTTTGAAGGAACCATTCGAGACAATCTCATCTACAATCAAACAGGTATCAGTGATGAAGAAGTGATTGAAGCTGCCAAAGCAGTCGGAATCCACCACTTCATCACAACCTTACCTGATGGATACGATACAGTCTTGGATGATACAGTAACCTTGTCAGTAGGTCAAAAGCAGCTCTTGACTATCGCTCGTGCCCTGCTCAAGGATGCTCCGCTCTTGATTCTGGACGAAGCAACATCCTCAGTCGATACTCGTACGGAGGAGTTGATTCAAAAGGCTATGGACCGTTTGATGGAGGGACGCACATCCTTTGTTATCGCCCACCGCTTGTCAACTATCCGTAACGCTGACTTGATTCTGGTCATGAAAGAAGGAAACATCATCGAGCAAGGAAATCATGAAGAGCTGATGGCTCAGGGTGGTTTCTATGCAGACCTCTACAATAGTCAATTTACAGAAGACCAAGCAGAAGAATAAATCTCAGAAGGCTTGACGGCCTTCTTTTTCTGCACTATACTAGAGTAGGAGATGCTAGCAGACTCGTTCTGTCAGGCTTCTTATGTAAAATCTAGAAACAACGAGAAAACAGATGAAAAACTATCAAGAGTGGTACGAGAAGAGGAAATCAAGTCTTCTTCGACATCCACAATTATTGCAATTGATGCGAGTCTTTAATCGCATGATGACAGTTCTGATGCCCTTAGCTTACTTGACCTTGTTGGGAACAAACTTTATAAGCAAGGGCTTGGGGCAAGACCTATATGCTTATATTTTGGTGCCGGCTTTTGGCTTTGTCTTATTGACGCTAGTTCGTAAGTGGATCAATCAACCACGTCCTTATGAAACTTGGGAAATTGTCCCGCTACTAGACAAGGACAGCTCTGGGAACTCAATGCCCAGCCGTCATGTCTTTTCAGCAACCATCATTTCCATGGCTTGCTTGCATGCAAATCTGCCTGTGGGATTGGTTTTGTTGGTCTTATCAGCTTTTCTAGGTCTTGTGCGGGTTTTAGGTGGTGTTCATTATCCCAAGGATGTTTTAGTTGGCTACGCTTGTGGCCTCCTTTGGGGAATTCTTTTCTTTATTTTCTAAAAAGCAAAGCAAGTGGGCTTGGCCTCGTAACCACTTACGGGTCAAAACTGACCACTTGCTTTTTTGCCCTTGTAAAGTCTTCTGGCCTTTGGTATAGTAGATGCAGAAAGGAGATAGGATGAAGTTACGAATCGAGATTGATAGTGGATTAACTGAGACAGAGATTGTCATCAAGGCTGCAGCCCTGACAGATGAGATAGCTGACTTGCAGCGACTCTTGCAAGAAACCAAGGCTCCGAGGTTGATCTTTTATAAGGGGACGGGTGAGTATTACTTAGACTTGGCAGAAATCCTCTTCTTTGAGACGGAAGGTAGCAAGATCTACGCCCACACCCAGAAAGAGGCCTACGAGGTGAGACTCAAGCTTTATGAGTTGGAGTCTATCCTGCCACGTTACTTCAGTCGGGTATCCAAGTCGACCATTGCTAATATTCGGCAAGTCTACTCGGTGGACAAGTCCTTCTCAGGGACAGGAACTATTTCCTTTTATCAGACTCACAAGGAGGTACACGTGTCACGGCACTATCAATCCCTCCTAAAAGAAAATCTAAGAAACATGAGGTAAGAACATGAAAAAGAAAGCATTTGGTATTGTGTTGCTAGTATTGGCAGCTTTAGTATTGTTACAGGGGAATTTTGGTATTCCTTCACTTGAAGGGGAAATTTGGCCCTTGATCGGTATTGGATTTTTTGCCTATCAATCAGTTGAGGCAATCCTTCGTCGTCATTTCACTTCAGCCTCCGTTACAGCCCTAGTGGCCCTCATGATTGCGAATCATTTTTATGACATTTTACCGATTCCAAATCAATCACTGTTCTGGGCGAGTGTTCTCATCGTGCTTGGAGTAAGTATGCTGACTCATACTAACAGAACTTGGAATGGGAAAAAATGGTGGTATGACGGTGAAAAGACCATTCTGACAGACAAGGAAGTCGCTTTTGGGGCGGGTACATTTTACAAGCAAGACCAAGAATTGGTAGAAGACGAGTTTGAAGTCGGATTTGGGAATGCCAAAATCTATTATGACAATGCAGAGATGTTAGGAGATAGCGCAACCTTGAAGATAGAAGTCGGATTTGGGAATGCAGTTATCTATGTGCCCCAACATTGGAGAGTGGACCTGAAGGTGGAAACTTTTTGTGGTGCGGCCAAGGCAGATGCTCCTGTAGCCCCAACCAGCAAAACCTTGATTATCCGTGGAGACGTAGCTTTCGGGAAACTTGGTGTCGTCTACGTCAAATAAAAAAAGTCTTCCAATTCCCTTGCCAAAAATAAGAAAGTGTGATAACATAGTACGGTATGTGGTGCTAGCACATCCGCTATATTAGATCTAATAGGAGGAAAACACAATGGCTAAAGTATGTTACTTACAGGTCGTAAGACTGTATCAGGAAACAACCGTTCACACGCGATGAACCAAACTAAACGTGCCGTAAAACCAAACCTTCAAAAAGTTACTGTTCTTATCGATGGTAAACCTAAAAAAGTTTGGGCTTCAGCTCGTGCTTTGAAATCAGGAAAAGTAGAACGCGTTTAATAAACATGAAAAGACCTACAGGGTCTTTTTTTGTTTTGCTCGACAGCTGAAATCATTTGAAAAATCAAGCAAATATCCGATGATACATCATTCTGCTTTTACAGTTGGGCTGAAATATGATAAAATAGAGTATCAACTATTTGAGGTAAAAAAAATGACTGTAAAAATTAATACAAAAGATGGTCAAGTCGAACTGACAGATGATGTGATCGCTACTGTTGTAGGTGGTGCAGCAACTGAAATTTTTGGTGTAGTCGGTATGGCTAGTAAAAATGCCCTCAAAGATAATTTCCAAGCCCTTCTTGGTAAGGAAAATTATTCAAAAGGTGTAGTCGTTAAAGCAGCTGAAGACGGTAGTATTACAGTTGATGTATATACTGTATTGAGCTACGGTACAAAAATCAGTGAAGTTTCAAAAAACATCCAAGAACGTGTTCGCTTTAGCCTAGAGAACCAACTTGGAATCACTGCTCAAACTGTGAATGTCTACATTCAAAATATCAAAGTTGTAGGAGAATAATCGTGTCAAATATTACTACAAGCTTATTTCAAGAAATGGTACAGGCTGCTTCAACTCGTTTGAATAAGCAAGCCGAATATGTCAATTCATTAAACGTTTTCCCAGTTCCAGACGGAGATACGGGAACAAACATGGGAATGACGATCGAAAATGGTGCCAAAGAAGTAGCAGACAAACCAGCTTCAACTGTTGGTGAGGCTGCAAGTATCTTGGCTAAAGGTCTTTTGATGGGTGCGCGTGGAAACTCAGGAGTTATCACTTCTCAGCTTTTCCGTGGATTTTCACAAGCCATCAAGACAAAAGAAGAGCTAACAGGAAAAGACCTAGCTCTTGCTTTCCAATCAGGTGTTGAGGTTGCCTACAAGGCTGTTATGAAGCCTGTTGAAGGGACAATCTTGACAGTATCACGTGGAGCTGCTATCGGTGCTAAGAAAAAGCAGAGCAGACAGATGACGCAGTTGAAGTGATGCGTGCAGCCTTGGAAGGAGCTAAAGCAGCCCTCGCTAAAACTCCAGAAATGCTTCCAGTATTGAAGGAAGTTGGAGTTGTGGACTCAGGTGGTCAAGGTTTGGTCTTCATCTATGAAGGATTCCTTTCAGCTCTTACAGGTGAATACAGTGCGTCTGAAGACTTTGTAGCGACTCCAGCCAATATGGGTGAGATGATCAATGCAGAACATCACAAATCTGTAGCCGGACATGTAGCAACTGAAGACATTACCTTTGGTTACTGTACTGAAATCATGGTTGCCCTCAAGCAAGGTCCAACTTATGCTAAAGAGTTTGACTACGAAGAATTCCGTAACTACTTGAACGAACTTGGGGATTCTCTACTTGTTGTTAATGATGACGAAATCGTTAAAGTTCACGTCCATACAGAAGATCCAGGTCTTGTCATGCAAGAAGGTCTCAAATATGGTAGCTTGGTCAAAGTTAAAGTCGATAACATGCGTAACCAACACGAAGCGCAAGTGGAAAAAGAAGCTCAAGTCAGCAAGCCAGCTGAAGAAAAAGAATATGCTCTTATCGCAGTAGTAGCTGGACAAGGATTGGCAGACATCTTCCGTGCTCAAGGTGTGGACTATGTCATCGAGGGTGGACAAACCATGAACCCTTCGACAGAAGACTTTGTCAAGGCTGTTGAGAAAGTTAATGCTCGTAACATCATCTTCTTGCCAAACAACAAAAACATCTTCATGGCAGCTCAATCTGCAGCTGAAGTATTGGAACAACCAGCTGTTGTAGTAGAAGCTCGTACAATTCCTCAAGGATTGACTAGTCTTCTAGCATTTGACCCAAGCAAATCAATCGAAGAAAACCAAGAACGCATGACTGCGGCTCTTGGGGACGTTGTCAGCGGTAGTGTAACAACAGCCGTTCGTGACACGACTATCGATGGTTTGGAAATCCATGAAATGACAATCTTGGTATGGTGGATGGTAAGATTCTCGTATCAAATCCTGATATGCACCAAACTTTGACTGAAACCTTGAAACACATGTTGGATGAAGACAGTGAAATCGTAACCTTCTATGTCGGAGAAGACGGAAGCGAAGAATTGGCTAACCAAATTGCCCAAGAAATCGCAGAAGAATTCGAAGATGTCGAAGTAGAAATCCACCGAGGACAACAACCGGTTTACCCATATCTTTTCAGTGTGGAATAAAGATTAAATAATAGAAAAAAGAAAGTTGAGAAATCAACTTTCTTTTTTTGTGACATTTGTCATATTTCCTCATGACAGAAGCTTCTAGTGATTCTGCCTTCAAAGAATTATACTAGATGTATCAAATGGAGGAAGAAAAAAATGAAACATAAAGTAATTGTCGCAATGAGTTTAGTAGTAGCAGGAGTCATGACTTATCTCATGTTCTCAGGATTGGATGAAGGTTTTTATCATTTTCCTTGGGAGCTATTTGCAGGTTTTGGAATCATGTCTTGGTTGATCCGAGAAGGTTTGAAATTGGTCTCAGATGTGAAAAAGGAGTTTGAAAAATGAAAAAAGTGATTCTCTATCTTTTTATTGGACTATCACTAGTGGTATGGTTGGTAGAAATGTTTACAGGTTGGTTTGATCAAGCCTTCCTTCACCAATTCATCCGTGGTGCCTGGGGACTAGGATTTATGATTTTTATCGCCTTTCCGATGGGGATGGAATGGCTGAAAGGAGAATATCATGAATATGATTAAGGTAGAAAGCCTAAATAAAAACATCAAGGGCAAGGCTATATTGAAGGATATTTCCTTTGATGTAGCTGAAGGTGAATGCGTCGCCTTGATTGGGCCAAATGGTGCTGGAAAGACAACACTCTTGGACTGTTTGCTTGGAGATAAACTGGTCACCAGAGGTCAAGTATCCATCCAAGGCTTGCCAGTGACGAGCTCTAAGTTGGACTACACAAGATCCTACCTCCCTCAAGAAAATGTCATTGTTCAGAAATTAAAGGTCAAAGAGTTGATTGCTTTCTTTCAAAGCATTTACCCAAATCCCTTGAGCAACCAGGAAATCGATCAACTATTGCAGTTTGACAAGCAACAAAAAGACCAGTTTGCAGAAAAATTGTCAGGTGGGCAAAAGCGTCTCTTTTCTTTTACCTTGGCCTTGATTGGGCGACCAAAGCTTGTCTTTTTAGATGAACCAACTGCTGCCATGGATACCTCAACCCGTCAACGTTTTTGGGAAATTGTTCAGGAGCTAAAAGCTAAGGGAGTTACCATTCTCTATTCGTCCCATTATATCGAAGAGGTAGAGCATACAGCGGACCGAATCTTGGTCTTGAATAAGGGAGAGTTGATTCGCGATACAACACCTCTAGCCATGCGCAGTGAGGAGATTGAAAAGCACTTTATCCTTCCTCTAGCATACAAGGAAGTCATTGAGCAGTCTAACTTGGTTGAAAACTGGTCACAAAAACAAGATGCCCTGCAAGTAGTCACACGCGAAGCAGATGCTTTCTGGGAACTGTTAGTCCAAGCAGGATGTAGGATTCAAGAAATTGAAGTTAATAACCGTAGTTTGCTAGATACAATCTTTGAAGAAACACAAAAAGGAGATGACTAAGATGAAACGATGGATCGCACTAAACAAGATAGAATTTCTATTGACCAAACGACAATTAGTCTATTATCTGTTATCCGTAGGGATGCCGACAGCCTTCTATTTATTCTTTCAGGCATGTACCAGGACACACCCGGTGGACCAGATAATTTTATGCGTGATTACCTCATCTCCATGACAGCTTTTTCCATGATGTCGACAGCTATGTTTTCATTCCCAGCTGTTTTACATACCGATAAAATCAACAACTGGCAGAAAACATTGCGCCATACCCCTGTAAATATGGTAGAATATTATCTATCAAAGATAACAAGTATGATGGTTGATTATTTGGTCTCAATCCTGGTTGTTTTCTCAGTTGGGCACTTGGTCAGAGGTGTAGATATGCCTCTAGGAAACTGGATTGGGGCTGCGTTCTTACTGATTGCGGGAAGTATTGCCTTTGTAGCGCTTGGCTTGACCTTGACACTCTTGCCTTCTAGTCAGCTGATGTCTGTCGTGGGCAATCTTCTCTATCTAGGCTTGGCTGTTTTAGGCGGACTCTGGATGCCCATCTCTTTATTTCCAGACTGGATGCAAGCAATCGGGAAGTGTCTACCAACTTATCAGTTGATGGAGTTGCTCAAGACCTTCTTAAACGAGGGTGGCATCAATTTATCAGCCACAGTTTATCTACTTGTTTTTTCAACAGTTTTGTTTGGTTTGACCATTTACCTTCAAGGTCATAAGGAGAATGCTTAATGCTTGTAAGACTGAAAAGCATAGATTATATGTATTGGGCCAGTTTGATTTTTATGGTTTTTCCCATCGTTCCTGTAGTGACTGGGGAGCTTCCTAGCTGGCATTTGTTGATTGATATTCTATTTGTCTTGGCTTACTTAGGTGTTTTAACCACCAAGAGTCAGCGTTTATCCTGGCTCTGTTGGGTTATCATGCTAGCCTATGTAGCTGGCTATACTGCCTTTGTTGGTGTAAATTATATCTGGTTCTTCTTTTTCCTTGCCAATCTCTTAATTTATCATTTCGGCGTACGTAGTTTTAATTCTTTACATGTCCGAACTTTTCTCCTTGCTCAAGTCCTTGTTGTGGGGCAACTTTTGATTTTTCAGGAAGTTGAAGTTGAGTTTCTAGTCTATCTACTTGGAATTCTCACTTTTATCGATTTAATGACTTTTGGCTTGGTTCGGATTCGTATTGTGGAGGATTTGAAAGAAGCTCAGGCCAAGCAAAATGCCCAGATAAATCTATTGCTTGCTGAAAATGAACGTAGTCGTATCGGTCAGGATTTGCATGATAGTCTGGGACATACCTTGCGATGCTGAGTGTCAAGACAGATTTAGCCTTGCAGTTGTTTCAGATGGAGGCTTATCCACAGGTGGAAAAGGAATTAAAAGAAATTCACCAGATCAGCAAGGATTCCATGAATGAAGTGCGAACCATTGTGGAAAATCTGAAATCACGGACCCTAGCTTCAGAGCTTGAGACTGTCAAAAAGATGCTAGAGATTGCTGGGATTGAAGTTCAGGTTGACAATCAGTTGGACAAGGCTAGTTTGACCCAAGATGTGGAGTCGACAGCTGCTATGATTTTGTTAGAACTTGCAACCAATATCATCAAGCATGCCAGAGCTAAAAAAGCCTATCTAAAACTGGAACGTACAGATCAGGAATTGGTCCTGACAGTTAGAGATGACGGGAAAGGATTTGCAAATGTAAAAGGGAATGAACTTCATACAGTCCGTGACCGTGCAGCAGCCTTCTCAGGTCAAGTAGAGCTGGTCAGTTTGAAAGATCCCACAGAGGTGCGCGTGCATCTGCCTTATAAGGAGAGAAAGTAGATGAAAGTATTAATCGCAGAAGACCAAAGTATGCTTAGAGATGCCATGTGCCAGCTCTTAAGCTTTCAACCAGATGTGGAGACCGTCTTGCAGGCGAAAAATGGAGCTGAAGCTATCGAGGTTTTGGAGAAAGAAGCAGTAGATATTGCCATCCTTGACGTCGAAATGCCAGTCAAGACGGGGCTAGAAGCTCTCGAGTGGATCAAACAAGAAGTGCCTGAAACCAAGGTGGTTATCGTTACGACCTTTAAACGCCCAGGCTATTTTGAACGAGCGGTCAAAGCAGGAGTAGACGCCTATGTCTTGAAAGAGCGAAGCATCGCCGAACTCATGCAAACCCTGCATACGGTGTTAGAGGGACGCAAGGAATATTCTCCAGAGCTGATGGAAGTCATGATGACCCATCCCAATCCCTTGACCGAGCAAGAAGTCGCTGTTCTACATGAAGTAGCCCAAGGCCTGTCCAACCAAGAAATTGCGGATAAGCTCTACCTCTCAAACGGCACTGTTCGTAATTACATGACCAATATCCTCTCCAAACTAGGCGCCAGTAACCGAACCGAAGCAGCCAAAACTGCCGAAGAAGAAGGCTGGTTGTGAGGGAGAGAAGTAAGAAAAAATCTCTTAGAAATAAATCTAAGAGATTTTTTGCACTATTCAAATCTATTTTGCTACCCAGCCAATGGCATCATGTGGTGGTTTCAAAAATTTTTAACTTGTTATATATTATTTGTTTTCTATTGATTTTATGTGTTGTTCTCGTTTAAGGAGTGAATTAGGTTTAAACCCAAATTTTTCTTCTATTCTAGCTTTTTCTTGATAGCTAAAGGAATGCCGTGATACATGATTAACAACCATTAAATTCAATATGGTACGAGCTACGTGTGACATATTTTTATTGTTTCTATCATTTAAGATAGATTTTTCCGAGAATTGTTTTTCATATTGTAGTTCTAATCCCCTTTTTATTAATATGTAGCTAGGATTAATATTGCTATTTTCCATCATTTCTGAAAAATAATGAGAAATAGGTTCTGAACCAATTGATGAAACGGTTTTCATAATTAGTGAATATATAGTAGCAAAATTCATACTCACAAGTATGTCATGAATATCTTTTCTTAGTTTATCCTCATTTAGGTTTTCTGTATCAACTTCTTTTGAAATAAAGTTCTCTAGAAAAAGTATAAAATCTTTATCGGAGACAATCTGAATAAAAGAGGTAAGAAGTCTTAAATTAGCATCAACTGTATTTTTTAGTATTTTATTAAAATCTTTGTTTTTTATTGACCCGTATCTGTTCTTAAGAATTACTCCAATTACTTCTACGGTTTGAATTGCATTTCTAACTTGATTTTGTCTATGAGCTTGTTTTTCTTCAATTATCTCTGAGTTGTCTCTTTCTGAGTATGCATTTTCCTCTAATCTGTCTCGATGCTTCAATTCGGATTTTCGTTTTTCCTCGAAATTCTCTATCCTGTAGTCAATATTATTAGATAAGTCATTAACTTGTCTATCAAAATCACCCAACTCTACAGAATCAAGTGTTGCTTCTGTATAATCACTAAATGAATTCTCTAAGCTATAGTTTAACATTTCTATTAATCGTTGATCTTTACAATGATGCGCTAGAAAAATACTTATGTGGCCATTCTGTTCTAAATCCAGATTCAAAATAATATCTTGTATGTCATCAAGATGTTCATTAAAGTTATCAGATAGATATTGCCCTAAAAAGTAATAATATAGATACTCATAGCAAAAACTATAGTTAGAAGAGTTGCTTTTTTTCAACAATCCAGTTTTCATTAATAAACTTAGATACTCTTCTAGGTCAAAGATTTTATAATCATTTTGATAATCTTCTAAAAATAAATGGAAATCCTTATTTGATACTTCTAAGACTTCTTTTTTAAAAAGATACATAGAAAAATAAGACAAAAAGTTTAAATAAGACACAATCCGATCATTACTTACTCCACAATTTTGAAAAGCTAACTGAATTAGTAAATTATAACAATGACCGTGTGAAGATATAGGAGTATCGAATCTGTTGTTAACATCAGTTGAAGAACCTAGGATAATTAAAATATACAGAGGAAATGCGGGGATAATACCATTCTTATATCCTCTATCTAAACCCAAACTGATATCAACAAGATTCGAATTCTCATCAATTTTCTTTAATTTATCATTTGTGTTTAAATCCCTATAGAGTGATTTTGATTCTATAAACTTTGTTATAAGCTCATTTCTTAAAGAAGGTTTGAAAGGTTGTATTGTGAATCTTGTTACTGTGAAATCATTCGAACTAATATCATAAATATCATCAACAAACATAATTAATCCTGCGTACTTGTCGATTTTTTTAACAGTATTTTGTAATTTTGTCGAAAGTTTATGAAAAATCATCAATTATAACAACTATATTTTCTGCTTTTTATGGATAGTTTTATATGTTGAAATATATTTGTTGCGAACTGCCTTTTCTATATTTTGAGAATTAATCTCTTTACTTTCTAAATAGATAGGTTGAAAACCGTCACTATATATATCTAAAAAAATAATTTTTTTTGCAAAAAGATGTTTTTTTCCACTTTGTCTATCGCCTACTATAAAAAATTTATCTAAATAATATTTACTATTCAGTAACTTTTCTGCTGAAAGATAACTTATATTTTCTTTTCCATCTATTCTTAGTTCTGGATAAGTATACAAATCTGAAAGCTTTAATGTGGAATTAAGAACATTAGAAATTAAACCAATCGAATCAAGTTGCGAATGAACTTCTTCTTTTAATTTATCTTGAGGCCAGAGCTCTTCTTTTGAGAGCTTTTCAGATAATCTTCTAAAAAGAGAATTTAATTGTTCGGATGAATCAAACGACATTTCCTCAAATTCTTTACAGAAAGATTCGTAAGGTAATGTACCAAAATTATAAGGCAATTCATCTGCTGAGATTTTGATAGGTATTACTTTATCTAAGAAATTATGTTCTGTTATTTCTTTTATTTCGAAACTCACACCCGAATCTTTTTCAGATTTTTCTAAATATGCCTTGTCACAAATAGGTAAAATAACATCGCAATTTCTAATATTTTCAATCATGAATTGATTTAAAGTATTTTTGTTAACAATATTATCATCATAAATAACTTCTAAATTTTTTTCTTCTAGTTCGAGCTCAAGTTTACGTATAAAGTCTAATTGTCTCTGACTATAATTCTCATCATCTGACCAGGCATGTGCAATAAAAATTCTACTCATTTCATTCCCCTTTTGATAAAGTTCTTTATTTTATTATATCAAAAAACACAGTTTTTACACTGTGTTTTATTATATTTATATAATTATTTCACCAACTTCTTCATCTCATCAATACGTGCTACGGTCGCGTCGTATTTGGCTTGGTAGTCGGCTTGCTTGTCGCGTTCTTTTTGGACGACTTCTGGTTTGGCGTTAGCTACGAAGCGTTCGTTAGAGAGCTTCTTGCCGACCATGTCCAGTTCTTTTTGCCATTTAGCCAGTTCCTTGTCGAGACGAGCCAGTTCTTCTTCGACATTGAGGAGGTCTGCCAGTGGCAAGTAGATTTCTGCTCCTGTGATGACGCTTGACATAGCAAGTTCAGGTGCAGGGATGGTTGATGCGATTTCCAAGTGTTCTGGATTTGTGAAGCGTTTGATGTAGTTGACATTACTGTTAAAGAAAGCTTCCAAGTCACCATCGCTTGTCTTAACAAGAATCGTGATAGGCTTGCTTGGTGCTACATTTACTTCCGCACGCGCATTACGAACGGCACGGATCAAGTCTTTGAGGCTTTCCACGCCAGTGTGAGCAGCAAGGTCTTCAAAGACTGGGTTGACAGTTGGGTATTCTGCTGTCACGATAGAGCCTTCTGAGATTTGTCCAAAGATTTCTTCTGTCACGAATGGCATGATTGGGTGGAGAAGACGAAGGATCTTGTCCAAGGTGTAAAGGAGAACAGAACGTGTAATGACTTTCTCTTCTTCGTTATCGCTATAAAGGACTTCCTTGGTCAACTCAACGTACCAGTCCGCAAACTCGTCCCAGATGAAGTTGTAAAGGATGTGTCCAGCCACACCAAATTCAAACTTGTCAAAGTTTTCAGTAACTTTGCCGATCGTTTCATTGAGGTTGTGGAGAATCCAGCGGTCTGTGACATTTCCAGCTTCCTTATTAATAACCTTTTCGACATTGGCAGTTGCTTGCTCAAGGGTCAAACCTTCATTGTTCATGAGGATGTAGCGTGAGATGTTCCAGATCTTGTTAATGAAGTTCCAAGAAGCATCCATTTTCTCGTAAGAGAAGCGCACGTCTTGACCTGGTGCAGAACCGTTTGAAAGGAACCAACGAAGGGCATCGGCACCGTATTTCTCGATGACATCCATAGGGTCAATCCCATTACCGAGAGATTTAGACATCTTACGTCCTTGCTCGTCACGGATGAGACCGTGGATAAGGACGTTTTTAAATGGCTGACGACCAGTGAATTCCAAGGATTGGAAGATCATACGAGACACCCAGAAGAAGATGATGTCGTAACCTGTTACCAAGGTTGAAGTTGGGAAGTAACGTTTGAAATCTTCTGAGTCGACATCAGGCCAGCCCATGGTTGAGAACGGCCAGAGGGCAGAACTAAACCAAGTATCCAAGACATCTTCATCTTGTGTCCATCCGTCACCTTCTGGAGCTTCTTCACCGACGTACATTTCACCCTCAGCATTGTACCAAGCAGGGATTTGGTGACCCCACCAAAGCTGACGTGAGATAACCCAGTCGTGGACATTTTCCATCCATTGGAGGAAGGTATCGTTGAAACGAGGTGGGTAGAATTCCACCTTGTCGTCTGTGTCTTGATTGGCGATGGCATTTTTCGCCAATTGATCCATCTTAACAAACCATTGCGTAGACAAGCGTGGTTCAACCACGACACCTGTACGTTCTGAGTGACCAACACTGTGAACATGTTTTTCGATTTTAACGAGGGCACCGATTTCTTCCAGTTTCTTGACAACCGCTTTGCGGGCTTCAAAACGGTCCATCCCTGCAAATTCGAAGGCAAGCTCGTTCATGGTTCCGTCGTCGTTCATGACATTGACTTGTGGCAAGTTATGGCGTTGACCAACCAAGAAGTCGTTTGGATCATGGGCAGGCGTGATTTTCACGACACCAGTACCAAACTCAGGATCTGCGTGCTCATCTCCAACGATTGGGATGAGTTTATTAGCGATTGGAAGGACTACGTTTTGACCAATCAAGTCCTTGTAGCGTGGGTCTTCTGGATTGACCGCAACAGCAACGTCCCCAAACATGGTCTCAGGACGAGTTGTCGCCACTTCAAGAGCGCGTGAACCATCTTCTAGCATGTAGTTCATGTGGTAGAAGGCACCTTCCACATCCTTGTGGATCACCTCGATATCAGAAAGGGCAGTGCGAGCTGCTGGGTCCCAGTTGATGATGAACTCACCACGGTAGATCCAACCTTTCTTGTAAAGTTCGACAAAGACCTTACGAACGGCTTTTGACAAACCTTCGTCAAGCGTGAAACGCTCACGAGAGTAGTCTACAGAAAGCCCCATCTTGCCCCATTGTTCCTTGATAGTAGTGGCATATTCGTCTTTCCATTCCCAAACCTTTTCGAGGAATTTTTCACGACCGAGGTCATAACGTGTAATGCCCTCACCACGCAAGCGCTCCTCAACCTTAGCCTGAGTCGCAATACCCGCGTGGTCCATCCCTGGAAGCCAAAGAGTATCAAAGCCTTGCATGCGTTTTTGACGGATGATGATATCTTGCAAAGTTGTATCCCAAGCGTGACCAAGGTGGAGTTTCCCTGTAACGTTTGGTGGTGGAATCACGATCGAATAAGGCTTAGCCTTTTGATCGCCTGAAGGCTTGAAAACATCCGCGTCAAGCCATTTTTGGTAACGGCCAGCCTCAACCTCGGCTGGATTGTATTTAGGTGAAAGTTCTTTAGACATGTGTGTTCTCCTTGTTTAAGTAGTTCAATATCTTAAAAATTTGTTCTAACTCTTGTTTTTGCATATAAGAAGTCATATAGTCATAATCTGGCAATCCAGTTTCAGTAACTGGTAACATAATCTTTTGACGTTTCATACGTTCGCCATTGAATTTATAACCATAGGCATACTTGATTTTTTGAGACAAAATCATTTGTTTCAAGAAAAGATAGGTATATTTATTTCCGTATAACTCGTCTTTCCATTTTAATCGTTTGACATCATCAGAAAAAATGGCTTCGTAGGGATGATAGAAATTCTCGACGACACTACCATTGTAATTTACACCGAGTACATTTGTATCAAGACTTTTATTTGTATTAGATACAAAGGCTGTAACCCCATTATCGCTATCGCTAGCACCTACAAATGGTCTCAATCCTATTTCTTGATTTGCTTTTGTTAAACGAACGCCCGATTTAATTTCACAAACATCTTCAATCCAGAAATCCCTCCAAGAAATTTCACAAACTTTTTCTTCAAGAATGTTCATCATTCTGATATATATATTCTAGCACTTCTTGGACTTTGTCAAATTTTAATTTTTTCACAAAGTCAGACATATATTGGAAATTAGGGTTACCTTCTTTATCCGCTGGAAGAATGACTTTTTCTCTTTTTATGCGAGAGTCGTTGATTTCTCTGTTAAAAGAATATTTTTCTTCTAAGCGTTTAACAACGGTAGATAAAAATAGATAAGCATATTTGTCTGCATTCTCAGACTTTAAAGCTGTTACATGATCACTAGCCACAAATTCAAATTGCTGATAAAAAGTAGATCCGACACTTCCGCTATTAGCAAGAGTGAGAACATCTTCAAACTTTCGGACTCCTGTTTCATTTCCAATAAAGGCATCTACACCATTGTTTTCAGCCGTTGATGAAATATATGGTTTAGGACCGTCTGCCTGATGGGCTTTTGTCAGACGTTTTCCTCTTTGAATTTCTTGAAAAACTTCAGTGAAATGAAATGTTTTCCATTCTACCTTGTCTAGCCCAATCACATCTCCAGCAAGCTCGACCAATTTCCGCTCATAATAATCAATGATTTTCTGAGCTTGTTGCTTCTGTTCTTGCTTGATGTAATCTTCCATAAATTGCCAGTTAGGCTGACCTTGAGAATTGATAGGGAGTTGTAGTGTCTCGTTCATTAGATGAAATTCATTTCGCTTATATCCAAAGTTATATTTTCCTCTCACAGTATCAGCAACAGTAGATATAAACATACCGTTATATTTATTGAGATTACTATTCCTTCCGACTTTAACTGTGGTTGTTCCAATGAAATCTTCTTTTTTATAAAAAGAGAGTCCAATTGAGCCTTCTCCATCACAAACAAAAACTATACAGTTTCCTTTAGTCATCAGTTTAGTTTTCTTCTCTAAGTATGAAAGAGTACCATTGTTACGATTCGTAGCGCCAACATAGGGAATTTTACCACTTGCCAAACCTCTAACCTTAGAACACTTACAGTTTTCAATTGTAAATATTTCTTTAACACGAAATATTCCCCACTCCACATCCGTCAATTTTAACTTACTCATCTTTGTCACCTGCCATTAGTTGTTTGATTTGCTTGTCAAAATCCGATACGATTTTCTGGGTGCGGTTGAATTTCTCATATTCTTGACTGGCTTTCTCATCTGCCTGTTTTTTAGAAATAGATCCTTTCCCTTCTAGAATTTTATATTCATTGAAAGAAAGGAAACGGTCAATACTTTCCGCCAAAGATTGCATGGTAAAGGTATTGCGTCTCTCAACCAAACCTTCAATATAGTCGAAGTAAGAGGTTACGGTACGTTCTAGTTTACGGATTTCGGTTTCTTGCAAATAATTCTTTGCAACTGTTACATCCGATTTCAGGACTCGTCCATCTGGTGCATTCTTCCAATTCGTTAATCCCATTTGTTTCTTATCAGCGTCTGCCTTATGATAAATAATCTCAGCAGCGGTATTACCTGTAATAGCAAATGAAACTTGTTCTGCACCATAGCATAGAAATTCTTAGTGATTTCAGAATTTCTATCGTAGTCAATAGCGCATTCCGCAAAAATATCGGTTATTTGCTGATAAATACGGCGTTCACTGGCACGGATGGAACGGATCCGCTCTAAGAGTTCACGGAAGTAATCTTGACCAAAGACCGTTTGTCCCTGTTTAAGACGCTCATCATCAAGTACGAACCCCTTAATAATAAATTCTTTTAAGGTATTCGTTGCCCAAATTCGAAATTGTGTCGCCTTTGTTGAGTTAGCACGATAACCAACTGATATGATAGCATCAAGATTATAATACTCCAATTCGCGCTGAACCGCTCTATTTCCCTCTTTTTGAACTGTTCGAAATTTTCGAACAGTTGCCAGCTTATCTAACTCGCCATCACTATAAATATTTGATAAATGGTGACTAACTGTTGATTTAGAAACTCCGAATAACTCGGAAATCCCTTTTTGTGTCAACCAAAGATTTTCATCTTGTAAGAGAATATCTAAATTAACATCACCATTAGGTGTCGTATAAAGGACAAAATTAGAAATTTCATTCATACTTGTCACCTTTTTCCGCTACCATCGGAAGTTCCTCAATATCGGTATTTTCTTGATAATTCTCTTTTTCTTCTATTCCGAAAAGATAACCTCGGCCATGAGTAATCATATTGACTTCAAAAGTTAGATAATCTGCAATAGTCTTTTGAAAATCTTCCTCAGAAGGAATTTCATCATTAAAGTAATAGAAAGAGTGAAGCCATTCATCATCAGCTTCAATTGTTGTTTGAACACAGAACTTAGTTTCTGCTTCTGTGCGATCAAACCAGACATCAAGCAAGTGTTGTTTTTTATCCTTAGCTGTAGCTGTTTCAACCAGACCGATATGTTTAGAAACTTCAAAACCATCATTTTCAAAGTTGATAAATTTGCATTCTTTTTCCGGACGATGCGGTATACCAGCTGTGAATACTGCAATACAAGGGTTTGTTCCTACGCCATAAAAGGTATTCTTATTAAGTGTGATAACACCTTCTAAAGTATGGTGTTTTAAAATACTTTGTTTAGTTTCTTTTTCAAACTTGGTCTTCCCTGTAAAGGTGGACTGAGGGACGATGACAACCGCCTTAGCGCCTTCAACTAAAGAATTTAACAGATGTTCTGTAAAGTTGATTTCATACAGTTCGGTATTGGCTGTCGAACCCATTGAATATGGCGGATTCATCATACCAACGTTGCATTGTTTTAGCTGAAGCTTACTAGGATTTTGGCGTAGAAAGTCTTGGTTTTCAAGGTTACTTTTTCCATCACCGCGTAATATCATATTCGTCGTAGCAATTGTAAACATATAAGATTGTTCTTCAATCCCGAAGAGCTGATGTTTCCGAATTTGGTCACGTTGAGAATCATTTTCTGCTTTTGTTAACATATCATGCATAGCAGCGATTAAGAACCCTGCTGTACCGCAAGTCGGATCAAAAACCTTATCCGTCGGCTTTAAATCAACTAAATCACAAAAAAGTTGTGTTATATGTTTTGGTGTTAAGACAATACCTAAATTTTGACCGTCTCCTCCAGAGTAAGACATGAATTCTCCGTAAAAACGACCAAGATAATCTTCAGCAGAACTGTTATATCTTAAACTTTGATAAATACTCTTATAAAGAAATTCTGTGAAATGTTTGATAGGTGTTTTACCTAGATTAGCATTTTTTTCATTAATTTTCACATCGTCTCTGATGATAGCAAACTGACTAAGTAGTTTATCTTTTTTTACTTCAGGAGACACATTAGCGCGCTGAAGGTTAGACTTGATGGCAGCATATATCTTTGAACCGTCTGTTTTTACAGTATCTCCAGTTAAACTTTCCAAAGAGAAGTTTCCATGCTCCGTTTCTCTCAATGCTAACAGGATTCCTGAAACAATTAGAGGTTTATTCTTTTCCTCGATATTACCGTAGTTTCTCAAATCATTATGTAAAGTCGCTGCATCTTTTAAAATCTCAGCAGTTTCTTTTTCAAAATTGGTTTCTTCTTGAAGAATCTCTTTTACGTAATACTCATCAATATTATCTATTGAGAAAGAAATCAAAGTTTCAATGTCTGCAAGTTCAAAATACTCACCCCGTTCATTCACAAAAACAGGTGTAATTCGGTGTTTTTTTTCATTACCACTAATTCCTACAGCAATGATTTTTTTATAACTAACCTTATCTGCTAAATGCCTAGCATAAAAGACCGCTCCGTTTACTGCGTAGTCTGTGTTTGATTTAGTATCATCAGCAATTAAATCATCATCTGTATAATTGATATGTTTTGATAATCCAGGTTTATCCTCAATAATGATTAAAAAATCTTTAACAATTCCAACGTATTCTGGGAAACCTGAATTTCCAGTCCCTTTTTTCGAGGCAGTTTTCAGAGCTTCATCAATCTCTTTAACATTGCTTCCTTGGGCATCAAAATTTTCACGAATTCCTGCTTCTTTCAAAAGTTCATGAACCCATAAATCAGTATTTACTTCTTTTTTTGCCATAATTAGTTCCTTTTAATTACTAAACATTCCCACTCACTCCTCAGCAAGCCATATATCAGACTGTCACAACGATTGCCTTGGGCATCTTTGCGGTCTCTTATGCGAGCTTCAAGAGTGAAACCAAGTTTCTCAGCGACTCGTTGACTTTGAAGGTTGTAACCAAAACAAGTCAGCTCAATCTTGTATAGGTTCAATTCTTTAAAAGATAAATCAATCAAGGCACGCGCCGCTTCAGGCACATAACCGCGCCCCCAATAGTCTGGGTGCAAGATATAGCCAATCTCCAGTACATCGTCTTCGTAGCGACGGGGGAAATCGACAGAACCAATGATTGTATCGGTTCCTTTAACGATAATTCCGTAGCCTGCTGGGAGATTTTCTTTTTCGTTGCGCTCAGGAAGGATGTGCTCTAGATAATAAATCTCGTCTTCCAAGGTCTTGACGGGTGGAAAACCTGCTGGGTAAGAAACCTCTGGACGACTAGCATAGTCAAAGATAACCTCGGCATCCGCCACGGTACGGACTCGTAAGACCAGACACTCCGTTTCGATTTGTTCTGGCAATTCAGTTCTTGTCATCCTTCTTCCTCGCTTTCTTGATAAAGCTTCCCATGGGATCGACTCGGTCATCCAGATAACGATAAACGCGCTGATGGCCGTCCCCCATAAAGTAAGTCGGCGCAAAGCAGTCATTTTTAAAATGGCCCTTATCATCTAAGAGCTTTGGATCAGCCAGACGGTCGATAATCTTGGCAAAGATATGGCAGATGCCATCTTCCTCGATAATCCTATCCACCTGGCAATCCAATACGACTGGACAAGCCTCTAAAATCGGCGCCTGAATCTGTTCAGAAATCTCGTAGTCAAGTCCCAAATGTTTCAATTTCTCCCGATGGCTAATAAAGCCAGCCTGCTCCATCTCAAGCATGCAGTTTTCATCAGGAATGTTCACGGTGAACTGTTGATAATGCTTAATCTGGTCAGCTGCATTTTCCTCAGCACCAACACCGATGACCAGCCAATCGCCCAGACTATAAGAAGAACTGCAGGTTGTGATATTGTACCCAAAGTTCTGGTCCTGATACCCTAAGATGAAGATAGGAAAACCATAGTAGAGTTTACTTGTTTTGAAAGATTGTTTCCTAACAACCTCCTTTGGCTAAAGGTGTAAAGAAAAAAATCGCCCCTGCCATCAATCTGACAGGGACGAATGTGTTTA